>Ga0073932_1003262_pt1 | contig 22300 bp, 17 predicted proteins | sample DewCreD2012metaG_FD_76967 | JGI IMG/M metagenome (GOLD analysis project Ga0073932, IMG submission 76967) | Hot spring sediment bacterial and archeal communities from British Columbia, Canada, to study Microbial Dark Matter (Phase II) - Dewar... ...
CCCCCTGCGCCCCGTCGCGCAGCGTGCTGTCGTAGAGCCAAATCTTCGGACTTTTCATGCCGCCCCGGGCTCCGCCGGCTAAAAGAACGCCTGGTACAGCGCGCGCACCGCCTTCTTGCGGTCCACCGCCTTGACTCCGAACATCATGCTGATCTCCGAGGAGCCTTGATTCATCATCTCGATATTCACGCCGGCGTCGGCCAGGGCGCGCGTCGCCCTGGCCGCCAAACCCACCGTGTAACGCATCCCCTCGCCGACGATCATGATCAGGGCCAGCCCCCGCTCCACTTCCACCTCGTCGGCTTTCAACTCGGCCTGAATCCGCGCCACCACCCGGCGTTCCGTCTCGAGATCGAACGCGTTTTCCCGGACGATGACCGAAATGCTGTCGATGCCCGAAGGGGTGTGCTCGATCGAGATACCCTCCTCCTCGAACATCTGCAGCAGCCGCCGATCGAAGCCGATTTCCCGGTTCATCAGGTATTTGTCCACGTAGATCGTGCAGAAGCCGTCGTCGCTGGCGATGCCGACCACGCGCCCGGGCACGTAGCGCCGCTTCGCGACGATCCGCGTGCCGGGCTCCTGGGGCCGGTTCGTGTTCTTGATGCAAATCGGAATCCCCGCGCTGACGCAGGGCACGATCGCCTCGTCGTGAATCACCGAGAAGCCGGCGTAGGAGAGCTCCCGCATCTCGCGATAGGTCAACTCCGGAATCGGCGCCGCCTGCCGCACCAGGCGCGGATCGGCGGCGAAGACCGAGTCCACGTCCGTGAAGTTCTCGTACACGGCGGCCTGGACCGCCGTCGCCAGGATCGCTCCGGTGATGTCGGAGCCGCCGCGGGGGAAGGTGACGACCTCTCCGGACTTGGTGTAGCCGAAAAATCCGGGGAACACGCCGATTCCGGGGGCGTCTCGCAGCGCCGCCAGGTTGCGGTAGGACTCGGGCTGCAGTTGCGCGTTGCCGTACTCCTCGCTGAGCAACAGCCCGGCCGCGCGGGGGTCCACGTAGCGCGCCTCGGCGCCCCGGCGCCGCAAAGCCGCCGCCACCAGCTTGGCGTTGTTGTCCTCGCCCGCCGCCTTGAGCCGATCCAGAAACCGCGCCCGATGCGTCGCATCCGCCGCCAGCCGGCGCCGCAAATCCTCTTCGATCTCCGCCAGCAACGCGGCGGGCAGACCCAAATCCCGCTGCAGCGCGCCGAAACGCTCCAGCAAGGCCTGCAATTCCGCCTCCGCCGTTCCGCCGGCCAGGCGCGCCTCCGCCGCGGCGATGAGCAGGTCCGTCACCTTGATGTCTTTGCTGTTGCGCTTTCCCGGCGCCGAGACGACCACCAGGCGCCGGGCCGCGTCGGCCAGCACAATGTCGCAGACCTTTTCGACCTGCCTGGCCGTCGCCAGCGAGGTCCCGCCGAATTTGCACACGTTCACAGGTCTTCAATCCTCACGCGCACCGGCTTGCCGCTCACGACCTCCAGGGCCGCCAGTTCCGTCAGCGCCGCGGCCATTTCCCGTTCCCGCGCCTGGTGCGTCACGATCACCACCGGCACGTGCCGTCCGCCGCTCTCTTTCTGCAAGGCGGCCGCGATGCTGATCCCGTGCGCGCCCAGCACGGCGGTCACCTGCGCCAGCACGCCCGGCCGGTCCAGCAGGTGCAGGCGCAGGTAATGCCGCGTCGCCACGTCGGCCATCGAACGCATGCGCACCTGGCTGCCGGAACGCAACAGCGCGTGGAAACGCCGCCGGGTTCCGCTGCGCAGGTTCTTGGCCACATCCGCGATATCGCCCAGAACGGTGCTGGCCGTCGGGTCCCGGCCGGCGCCGCGTCCGTAGTACAGCGTGCGCTCGGACAGGTCCGCCTGCACCAGCACGGCGTTGAACACGCCGCCCACCGAAGCCAGAACGTGCTCCTGCGGCACCATTGTCGGATGCACGCGCACCTCCACATCCTCGCCCTGGCGCTTGATCACCGCCAGCAGTTTGATCCGGTACCCCAAATCCCGGGCGTAGCGCAGGTCGGTTTCCGCGAAATCTCGGATGCCTTCCACGTGGACCGCCGCCAGCGGCACGACCGAGCCGTAGGACAGCGAGGCCAGCAGCACGGCCTTGTGGGCCGTGTCAAGGCCGTCGATGTCCAGCCGCGGGTCGGCTTCCGCATACCCCTGCTTCTGCGCCTCGGCCAGCGCCCGGCCGAACGAACAGCCGTCCTGCTCCATGCGGGTCAGGATATAGTTGCAGGTTCCGTTCAGGATCGCGCAGATGCTCTCGATCCGGTTGGCCACCAGGCCTTCCCGCAGGGCCCGCACGATCGGAATGCCGCCCCCCACGCTGGCCCCGAAATAAATGTCCACGTTGCGCCGTTCGGCCAGGCCGAAGATTTCCTCGCCGTGCTCCGCCAACAAAGCCTTGTTGGCCGTCACCACCGGCTTGCCGGCGTTCAAGGCTTCCGTGACCAGCGTTCTGGCGGCGCCCGTGCCGCCAATCAGTTCCACCACGATATCCACCTCCGGGCAGCGGATGACCGAGAGCGCATCCGTGGTCAGCAGGGAGCGGTCGAGTTCCACCCCCCGCTCCCGTTCCAGGTCGATGTCCGCCACTTTCCGCAGCCGCAACCGCAAGCCGAGCCGCTCGGCGAGAAGCTCGGCGTTACGCTGCAGCGCGGCCACCACCCCGGCGCCCACCGTGCCAAAGCCCAGCAGTCCGACCCCGATTTCCCGAAGCGCCATAAACCAGCCTCCGCGCCGCAATCCGCTGGCTTTCTGCCAGCAAAAGGCCACGCACTATAGCGCAGCGCTCCCGCAGCGACAAGCCCAAAGGGGAAAAACGCAACCGAAAAACGGCCGCCGTCCCCGAGGATTCCGGCGCGCCCCGCTTTCTCGTTGTGGCCGGCCGCGTTCTCGACTATCGTATCGCCGCGCGTTGTTCGAGGGGACAGCGCCTTGGAAAACGTAGCTTCGGTGGCGCATGAAAATCCTGGTTACCGGCAGCGCCGGCTTCATCGGCATGCACCTCGCCCAGCGCCTGCTGGACGAAGGGCACGAGGTGGTCGGCTTCGACAACTTCAACGACTACTACGCGGTGCAGCTCAAACGCGACCGCCAGGCGCGGCTGGCCGCCTACCCCGGGTTCACCGCCGTGGAAGCGGACCTGGCCGACTATCCCGCCTTGCAGCGCTGCTTCGCCGCGCACCGTTTCGACCTCGTCTGCCATCTGGCGGCCCAGGCCGGGGTGCGCTATTCCATCGAGCACCCCTTCGTGTACCAGAAAGCGAACCTGGAAGGGTTCCTCAACGTCCTGGAAGCCTGCCGCCACGCCCGCATCCCCCGCCTGGTGTACGCCTCCAGCTCGAGCGTCTATGGCGGCAACACCCGCTTGCCCTTCGCCGAGACCGACCGCGTCGATACCCCGATCAGCCTCTACGCGGCCACCAAGAAAGCCAACGAACTGATGGCCCACTGTTACAGCCACCTCTACGGACTGCAAACCATCGGACTGCGTTTCTTCACCGTCTACGGCCCCTGGGGCCGGCCCGACATGGCCATGTGGCTCTTCACCGAAGCCATGTTCGCCGGCCGGCCGATCCAGGTCTTCAACTACGGCCGCATGCGCCGCGATTTCACCTACATCGACGACATCGTCGCCGGCACGCGCGCGGCGCTGTTCGCCCCCGGCCTGGAACCCTGCGAGGTGTTCAACCTCGGCAACAGCCGCGCCGAGGATTTGATGGAGTTGATCCGCCTCATCGCCTCCGAAGTGGGCGTGGAACCAAAACTGGAATTGCGCCCCCTGCAGCCGGGCGACGTGCCGGCCACCTATGCGGACACCACGCTGGCGGAACGCAAGCTGGGCTTCCGCTCCTCCACGCCCTTGCAGGCCGGCGTGCCCCGCTTCGTGGCCTGGTACCGCGACTACCACCGCCCGCGCGCATGAGCTCGCCGCCCCGCCAGGAAAGCTACCGCCTGTCCACGCTCCGGCTGCTGGAAGCGGAGAGCCTTCACATCCTGCGGGAAGTGGTGGCCGAATTCGAGCCGCCGGTGATGCTCTACTCGGTGGGCAAGGACTCCTCGGTGCTGCTGCGCCTGGCACAGAAGGCCTTTCACCCCGCCCGCATTCCCTTCCCCCTGCTGCACGTGGACACGGGCTTGAAATTCCCCGAGATGTACGCCTTCCGCGACCGCCTCTGCGCGGAGGTGGGCGCCGAACTGGTCGTGTACCGCAACGCCGAAGCCATCCGCGAGGGCGCGAACCCCTGGAGTTGGGGCACCATCCGGTGCTGCGCCGCGCTCAAAACCCAGGCCCTGCTCCAGGCCCTGCGGGCCGGCGGCTACGACGCGGCTTTCGGCGGCGCGCGGCGCGACGAGGAGAAATCCCGCGCCAAGGAACGCATCTATTCCTTCCGCGACGCGCACGGCCAGTGGGACCCCAAAAACCAGCGTCCCGAACTGTGGAATCTCTACAACGGCCGCATCAACCCCGGCGAGTCGATCCGCGTGTTCCCCCTCTCCAACTGGACCGAACTGGATGTCTGGCACTACATCTACCTGGAAAACATTCCCGTCGTGCCCATGTACTTCGCGGCGGAGCGCGACATGGTGGCGCGCGGCGGTCAACTGATCCCCGTCGGCCCCGCCACCCGGCTGCAGCCGGGCGAACGGCCCGAAAAGGTGTGGTGCCGCTTCCGCACCCTGGGCTGCTACCCCTGCACCGGCGCCGTCCGCTCCCGCGCCGCCACGGTCCCCGAAATCATCGCCGAGATGATGGTCGCGCGCCATTCCGAGCGCATCACCCGCCTGATCGACCACGACCAGGACAGTTCCATGGAACAAAAGAAAAAAGAAGGCTACTTCTGAAGCCCCGGCCATGAACGACGTGCAGACATTGCTCCGGCAGAGCGAAGCGGCCGACCTGCTGCGCTTCACCACCGCCGGCAGCGTGGACGACGGCAAATCCACCCTGATCGGACGGCTGCTCAGCGACTGCAAGGCCATCTACGAAGACCACCTCGCCGCCGTCCAGCGGGACTCCAAACGGCTCAACCGCGAGGGCCTCGATCTGGCTCTACTCACCGACGGACTGAAAGCCGAACGCGAACAGGGCATCACGATCGACGTGGCCTACCGCTACTTCTCCACCCCGCGCCGCCGCTTCATCATCGCCGACACGCCCGGCCACGTGCAATACACCCGCAACATGGCCACCGGCGCCTCCACCGCCAACCTGGCCATCATCCTCATCGACGCCCGCAACGGCGTCCTGACCCAGTCCCGCCGCCACGGCTTCATCGCCTCGCTCCTCGGCATCCCCCACGCCCTGATCGCCGTCAACAAGATGGACCTCGTGGATTACTCGGCCGAGGTCTTCGAGCGCCTCCGCGCCGAGTACGCCGCCTTTGCCGCCCGTCTCCAAATCCGCGACATCGCCTATGTCCCCATCAGCGCGCTGCACGGGGACAACGTCGCGGCCCCCAGCCCCCGCATGCCCTGGTATCGCGGCCTCACGGTGCTGGCGCACCTGGAAACGGTCGAAATCACCGGCGACCGCAATCTGATCGATTTCCGCTTTCCGGTCCAATACGTCAACCGCCCGCATCTCGATTTTCGCGGCTTCTGCGGCACCGTCGCCTCCGGCGTCGTGCGCCCGGGCGACGAGGTGCTGATCCTGCCCTCCGGCCGCGCCTCCCGCGTCAAAGCCATCCTCACCCGCGACGGCCCGCTGGACTACGCCTTCCCCCCGCAAGCCGTGACCCTGTGCCTGAGCGACGAAGTGGACGTCAGCCGCGGCGACCTGCTCGTCCACCCCCGCAACCTGCCCCACCTCGAACGCGCCGCCGAAAGCCTCCTGATCTGGATGAGCGACGCGCCCCTGGCGCTGCACCGGCCCTACCTCGTCAAGCACCTGACCAGCACGTTGCGCGCGGTCTTCACCCGGCTCGACTACCGGATCAATCCCGACGGGCTGCACCGCGAACCGGCCGAGACCCTGGGCTTGAACGAGATCGGCCGCGCCGCGGTGGAGTTTTTCCGCCCCCTGGCCTTCGACGAATACGCGCGCAACCGCGCCACGGGCTGCTTCATCGTCATCGACCCGCTGAGCAACGCCACCGTCGGCGCGGGCATGATCATCGACCGGCTGCGCGGCCGGCCGGGCGCGCCCACGGCGGCGGCGCCCGCCAGCCGCCACGTCTCGCCGGAAGTCTCCCTCGTGCCCCCCGCCGCGCGCCAGCGCCTGCTGCGCCAGCGCCCGGCCACCCTGTGGCTGACCGGCCTCAGCGGCGCCGGCAAGTCAACCCTCGCCCGGCGCCTGGAACAGGCCCTGATCGCCGCCGGCCACGCCGCCTGCCTCCTCGACGGCGACAACGTCCGCCAGGGACTCAACCGCGACCTGGGCTTCGGCCCCGCCGAACGCGCCGAAAACATCCGCCGCGTGGCGGAAGTGGCGCGCCTGATGAACGACGCCGGCCTGCTCGTCATCACCTCCTTCATCTCCCCCTACCGCGAAGACCGCCGTCGCGCGCGGGACATCGTCGGCCCCGACCGTTTTCTCGAGATTTACCTCTCCGCCCCGCTGGCGGTCTGCGAACAGCGCGACGTCAAGGGCCTGTACCGCAAAGCGCGCGCCGGCGAAATCCCCGAATTCACCGGCGTCTCCGCGCCTTACGAGGAACCCGAACGCGCCGACCTGACCCTGCCGACCGATGCGCTGTCCGTGGAACAAGCCGTGGCCCGCGTCCTGGACCTGCTGCGCGAACGCGGCTGCTTGAACCCCGAACCGACTTGACAGCCGACCCCGAATACGAAAACCTGACCCGCGCCATCCGGAGTTGACGATGAAGCTATTCGTTCCCGGCCGCATCTGTCTGTTCGGCGAACACAGCGATTGGGCCGGCGGCTACCGCCGCATCAATGCCGACATCGAAAAAGGCCTGGCGATCATCGCCGGCACCAACCAGGGCCTGCATGCCGAGGTCAAACCCCACCCCACCAAGCTGATCGTGCGCGCCACCCTCGACGACGGCACGCGCAAGGGCCCTTACGAAGTCCCCATGGACGCCGCGGCCCTGCTCGAAGCGGCCGAGAGCGGCGGCTTCTTCAGCTACGCCGCCGGCGTGGCCTACCAGGTCCTCACCCACTACCGCGTCCGCGGCCTGGAGATCGACAACGACCAGACCGACCTGCCGGTCAAAAAGGGCCTCTCCTCCAGCGCCGCCATCTGCGTGCTGGTCGCCCGCGCCTTCAACCGGCTCTACGATCTCAAGCTCACGGTCCGCGGCGAGATGGAACTCGCCTACTTCGGCGAAATCACCACCCCCTCGCGCTGCGGCCGGCTCGACCAGGGCTGCGCCTACGGCAACCGCCCGATCCTGATGACCTTCGACGCCGACCGCATCGATGTGCGCGAAGTCTCCGTGCCGCGCGAGCTCTACTTCGTGATCGTGGACCTGCACGCCAGCAAGGACACGCGCGAAATCCTCAGCCGCCTCAACCGCTGCTACCCCTTCGCCGAGGACGAAATCCACCGCCAGGTGCAGGAATACCTCGGCCCGATCAACGCCCGCATCGTGCGCCAGGCCGCCGAGGCGCTGCGCGCCGGCGACGCCGAACGGCTCGGCCGCCTGATGACCGAAGCCCAGGCCGAGTTCGACCGCCACCTGCAACCCGCCTGTCCCTCGCAATTGACCGCGCCCGTCCTGCACCGCGTGCTGAGCCACCCCGCCATCCAGCCCCTGGTCTTCGGCGGCAAGGGCGTCGGCTCGCAGGGCGACGGCACGGCGCAGTTCATCGCCCGCGATCAATCCTGCCAGGAACGGTTGATCCAGGTCGTGGAGCGGGACCTGGGCCTGAGCGCCCTGCGGCTGACCTTGCGGCCCGCGCGCCGGGTGCGCAAGGCCGTCATTCCGGCCGCCGGCTTCGGCACCCGGCTCTTCCCGGCCACGAAAGCGGTGAAAAAGGAACTCTTCCCGATCGTCGATCGCCAGGGCCGCGCCAAGCCCGTCATTCTCTCCATCGTCGAGGAGGCCCTCAGCGCCGGCATCGAAGAAGTGGCCATCATCGTGCAAAGCCAGGACCGGGAGCTGTTCGAAGAGATCTTCTGCACCCCGCCGCCGATCGAGAACTTCAACAAACTCTCGCGCGAAAACCAGCAGTACTGCGGCTACCTGATGGACATCGGCCACCGCGTCACCTTCCTGGCCCAGGACGTGCAGGAAGGCTTCGGCCACGCCGTGCACTGCGCCCGCCGCTGGGTCAACGACGAGCCCTTCCTGCTGCTGCTGGGCGACCACCTCTACGCCTCCGACACCGAGGAGTCCTGCGCCCGGCAACTGCTCAACGTCTATGAGCGGGTCGGCAAGAGCGTCGTCGGCGTCAAGGTGACGCCCGGCGCGGAGGTCTCCGCTTTCGGCTGCGTCACGGGCTTGTGGGAAGAACCCGGCTCGCTGCTGACCATCACCGAGTTCTACGAGAAGCCCGACTTGCCCTACGCCCGCCAACACCTGCGGGTGGAAGGCATGGGCACCGACGAGTTTCTGACCGTTTTCGGCCAGTACCTCCTCGACCCCAAAATTTTCGACTACCTCGAGGAGCACATCCGCCTCAACATCCGCGAGCGGGGCGAATACCAGCTCACCTCCTGCCTGGAACGCCTGCGTCGCGAAGAAGGCTTTGTGGGCTACGTCGTGCGCGGCCGCCGTTTCGACCTCGGCACGCCCTCGGCCTACCGGCAGTCGCTGATCGACTTCGTGAAAGCCTAGCCGCGTTAGCCCTTCACCGCGCCTTCGGTCAGACCGCGCACGAACAGCTTCATCGAAAACAGGAACAGCAGAATGATCGGAAGACTCGCCATGGCGTAACCGGCCATCAGCGGCCCCCAGTACTTGAGGTACTCGCCCGCCATCCGCAGCAACTGCACCATCACCGGCAGGCGGCCGTGGTCGCGCATCACGATCAGCGGCAGCACGAACTCGTTCCAGGCCGCGATGAACTGCATCACGCCCACCGTGCCGAGAATCGGTCCCGAGAGGGGCAGCACCACGCGGCGCAGTTGCTGGATGTGGCTCGCGCCGTCAATCTCCGCGGCCTCGTAGAGCTCGGCCGGAATGTCGGCCACGAAGTTGCGCAGCACGAAGATGGAGAACACCTGCCCCGAGGCGGCGCCCACGAGGATCAAAGCCGCGAAGGTGTTGACCAGGTTCAAATCCAGCAGCAGGCGGAACAGGGGCACCAGGTTGGCGATCATGGGCATCATCATCAGCACCAGGATCGCGTTCCAAAACAAGCTTGAAAGCGGCATCTTCTGGCGCGCGAAGAAATACGCGGCGCAGAGCGCGAACCCGAGCGTCAGCGCGGTCACGGTCGTGGAAATGAAGACGCTGTTGGCCACCGTGGGCATGACCTGCCGCCAGGCCTGCGCCCAATTCTCGGGATGGAGGGGCCGGGTGAGGACGCCCGGAGCGGCATAGAACTGGGTGTTGCTTTTGAAGCTGACCACGACAATCAGATACAGCGGCAGAAACGCGCAAGCCAGCACCGCCCAGATGAAGAGATGCTTGCCGGCGCGCAGCCCGCGGCCGCCGGCGCGGCGCAACGCGCAGCGCCACGGCGCGTTCCGCCGTTCGTTGCGGCGCCGCCGGCGTTCCTCAAGCCCGGCCAGCCCCGCGGCCGACGCCTCCGCCGGCGCGCCCAGGGCGCCCCGCCCTCTCCGCGCCCGGGGCGCCCGCTCCCGCATCGCCCACGTCAGAAGCTTCTGCAGCGACATGACGATGGCGGTGAGCACGATGCCCACCGCGCAGGCGTAGCCCATTTCCTGCTCGGTGAAGGCCTTGCGGATCATGAACAGCGCCGGCACCGTGGCCTTGCCCCCGGGGCCGCCGTACATGCCGGCCAGCGCCAGCACCATGCCGGCGTCCTTGATCGTGTCGATGATCACGAAGACCAGCAGCAGATAGATCGAGCCCATGATGAGCGGCAGCTCGATCTTCGTGAACTTGGTCCACCAATTCACCCCGTCAATATCGCCGGCCTCGTAAATGTCCTTGCCGATGCCCTGCAGCTTGGCCAGGTGGGTGAGCACGGCGAACGAACCCACCCACGGGAACCCCCACACCACGCAGGAGGTCAGAATCAAGCGCGGATCGCCCAGCCAGGCCGGCATCTGGCCGGGGACGAAGATGCCGCCCCAGTGGAAGAAGCGGTCCAGACGCGCCAGCAGGTCGAAGAGCCCCGTCGCGAGCAGGAACCGGTTCAGATAGCCGGAGGTGGCCTCGAAGAAAAACGACCGCCAGATCAGCACCACCACCAGCCCCGGGATCACCATGGGCACGACGAACATGGCGCGGTAGAAAAACTGCATTCTGGCGCTGCGGCAGCGGTGGATGCAGACCGCCACCAGCAGCGCCGGTATCATCTTCACGACGTTCCAGCCGCCGAGAATCAACGCCACCTTGAACGAACGCCAGAACTCGGTGGATTTGCAGAGGTCCGCGTAGTTCTTCAAGCCCACGAACTCGGAGATGTCGGCGCCGTTCCAGCGGAAGAAGCTGTGAAACACACCGCTGGCGGCGGGGTAATAGATGAACAGCCCGATCAGCAGCAGCGTCGGCAGCACGAACAGGTAAATCTCCCAGTGGTGTCGGACGGCGCTCCACCTGATTTCGCGTCCCGGCATGACTAAGGCCGCTCCTTCCGCTGAGCGCGGATCCGCTCCCGCACGCGGGCGATGACGTCGGGGCTGAATTCGTAGGGGCCCACGGCGTTGGCCGCGCGGCCCTCGTCCAGACGCTTCTTCAGCAGCGCCGTCCCCAGGTGGCGGGCCAACAGCCGTCCGGTGGTCAACTGGCGGTATTTGATCCATCGCGACGCCGCCTCCGCGCCGGAAGCCGACATCGCCAACTCGCGGACGCCGGCCAGGAACTGTTCGTCCCGCGCCACGCTCCGGCGCCGGTTGCGGATCGCTTCCGCCAGTTCCTCCGCCCCGCGCTCGAGATAGAACGGCTCGTACTGCGCCACCATCCGTTCGTAGTCGATCTGGTTCACCTGAAAGAGCGCGAACAGTTGCTGCCAGCGGATGCTCGTCTCGCCGCCCAGGCTGTCCACCGGCATGGCGCCGAAGACGCCTTCCAGGTGCGGCTCGAACGCCCGCACCAGCGGCGAGACGCTGGCGCCTTCAATGGCGGGAATCCACCCGATGATCGCGTTGAGTTCCTGATTGCCGCGCTGGCTGCCGAGAAAGCGCAGGAAGTCCAGGGCCGCCTCGGGGTGCTTGCAACTGCGCGCAATGCCGAAGCGGAAACCCGCCGCCGGCCGTTCGTACACCGGCCCCTCCATGAACGCTCCGAACTCCGGGTCGTCGGCCGCGGGCGCCGGAAAATCCATGATGCCCACGTCGAACACCCCCCGCGCCTGCTCCAGCAAGCTGCCGGCGTCCCAGGTGCCCGTGGAGATGAACACCGCGCGCTGCTGAGCGAACAGGAACACCGCCTCGTCGCGGCCCAGGCCGGTGAATCCCGTCTGGAACTGAGCGGTCAACTGGCGCAGCATCCGAAACCGCGCCTGGTACGGTCCAAAATCGAACCCGATCCGGCCGGTCTTGAAGCCGACGTAGAGTTCGTCGTTGCCGACCGCGCCGTCCCGATTGAAGTCCACGCGGCGCACCGCGCCATAGGTCAGCGGTTGGCACATGAAGCCGTCCCACATCCCCGCGTGATAGGCCGAACTGGCAATCGGGGTGTAAGGCCGGCCGTTTTCGTCCCGCTGAGCGCGGATGGTCTCGCAGGCTCGCAGGAACGCCCGATACTCGCGCGGCGCCTCGTCCAGGCCGGTCAGTCGCCGCAGCAGGTCCCGGTTGTAAAAGATGCGAATTCCGAACTGGGCCAGCGGCACGGTCAGGTACTGCTGCAGTTCCTCGACATAGCTGTTGCGCATGCCGTCCTTGTAGGTCTTGCGCCAGGGCAGCCCTGCCAGGGGCGTGCCGCGATTGTAGGGATTCGGAGCGTTCACGTAGGGCGTCAAGGGCAGGAAGTAGCGGCTCAGGTACCCCAACTGCACGTTGTACGGCACTCCCAGTCCGATCTCGATCATGTCGGAAGCCGTGCCGCCCATCAACTGCGTCGTCAGCCAGGTGCCGTACACGCCCTCGGGAATCGCGTCCTGCACGATCGCGACTTCCGGGTGCAGCTTCCGGTACTCTTCCGCCATCCGGTCGAACGCCTGCCGCACGCCGCCTTCCAATTGCCAATGCGCGATCCGCAACTGAATCTTCGCCCCGGGCGGCATCCCGGCCTGGCGATAGAGCAGGATGGCGAGCGCCGACCACAGGAAAACGGCGAGGACGAAGAGCAGCGCAAAGTGCCGCCGCACGAAACCCAGGGCGGCGTCCAGCGGACGCCGCGCGCCGGCGGTGGGGTGGCGGGCGCTCACGGCTCTTCCTCCCTGATCTGCGCCTCCAGCTCGTCCATGCGCTTCAGCTCCTGCTTGGCCAGGAAGACCCGCTGTTCCGTCGGATACTCCGCGATGAGCTTGCGGTAGTACTCCCGCGCCATGTCGAAGTCGCCGACTTCAAACTCCGCCAACGTGGCGATCTGCCAGTAGATCCACGACAGGTCCTGGGAGGGGTCGGCGGGGTCCGTTTCCGCCGTCTTCCAGGCCTGCAGCGCGGCCTCGAGGCGCTCCTCCTTCAACCCCAGGATGGCGCAGCAGTGCCCCGCCAGAGCGTACGCCGCGCTCCTCCAGGGGCTCTGCGGGTGCGTGCGCAGAAACGTTTTCAGCGCGTTCAGCGCCTCGCGGGTCCGCGTTTCGTCCGGCTGATCGAGCCGCGCCGCCTGCTGGCACAAGAACGCCTCCTCGCCTGCCGGATGGAACGGAAAGCGCTCGAGCGCCTCCTGGTAGGCCTGCACCTGCGGCTCCAGCGGCGGCGTCTCTCCCGCCACCGGCAGGGACTTCATGCGCGCCAGCGCCAGCCAACTCCAGGCGGCCAGATCGTTGGTCGCATCGCGCGCGATGAGCTCGCGGTAAAGCCGCTCGGCCTGCGCGGGGTCTTCGCCCGGCCGCTGCAGATTCCAGGTCGTGGCCAAACCGTACAAAGCCGCCAGATGTTCCGGACTGCCCTGCGGGGCAGCGGCGGCCGCGGTCTCGAAATTCTTGCGCGCCTGACCGAATTCCCCCAGGCGGAACTGCTCCCACCCCGCGCGGATGGCGACCGCTGGCTCCATCGGCGGCCGAGCCCGCCGGCACCCGCTGACAAAGCCGCCGAGCACAATGGCCCCCAGCAGGGCAAGCCCCCAATGCGCGAACATGCCGACAGCGGCTAATGTTTGTGTCTGCCATGCGCTGGCTGGACCATGCCCTGGTGACGAGCGCATGGTGTGCGGAGCGCGGCGGCGGCCCGGTGAGGCCAGGGCAAAGGAAGAAGCTGCATCGGCCGCCTGCCTGCCCGCAGATTGTGCAGAGGTTCCGATCATTTCTTCCCACCACCGAACGCCAGCTCGTAGGCCCAGCGCCGATCCAATCCACGAAGAAAGAGAGGCCGATCCTAGCAACACGGCGGAGCCGAGACAACTCCATAGCGCTGGCGCCGGCGTTGTCGTTGACGCATCATGAGAACTGGATCGGCTCGCCGGCGTCCAACCGCCGTTTAACGTCCGGCCAACGCAGCGCACTGTTCGTGTTCAACGCTCGATCTGCCAGATTGACGAACCGGAACGTGAAGTCCAGCGCGCCGCGGGGTTAGAGCTCGCCAGTCTTCTTCCGACCTTTTTGCCGAACTTTTATTCTCGTAAATCGGCAGATAATATCTCATTCTGCACACATTATGAATATCAAACGCGCGCTGCAGAGTAAGGTGTACGAGTACGTAAGTTTCTTTCCTGTAACAGCTATTGTTGGCCCACGGCAGTGCGGCGAGACGACCTTGGCCAAGGCCTGCCTTAAGGATAAGCCAAGGGCCTTGTATCTTGACCTAGAACGGCCGTCGGATGCCGCCATGTTTCACCCATGAGGTGAAAGCCGTTCTTCGCGTCATCGCTCTCTATCTTCGACGGCAAGCTCTGGCTTCGTGTTCTTCGTGCTCTTCGTGGTGCCAACTGCTCCTTGTAGGGTTATGCTTCTACCGCGCCGCGTCGGGCGCGGAGATCGACCTGCTCGTGCGGCAGGGTCGGCGTCTGAACGCCGTGGAGATCAAGGCCACTTCGGCTCCGCGGGTTGGCCGAGGATTCTGGAGCGCTCTGGAGGATCTGAAGCCGGAGCGCGCCTGGGTGGCCGCGCCGGTTTCCGACTCCTTCCCGATCGGCCGCAACGTGTCCGTGGCGCCTGTACAGGCCATTTGCGCTGCGCTGAAGTGAATCCGCGCGGTTCGTCATCTGCCGTCCGTCTTCTGCTCAAGCGCCGAGGTCTTCCCGGCAGGCGCGAACCAGGATTTGGCAGACTGTCGGCCGGGATGGCCCTGAATTCGGCCGTCGGATGGCCGCCACAGACCGCAAGCAACGCATGCGCGGAAACGCCCCGCGCGTGTCGGGGTGAGCGCAGACAGGAAACGCCGCGCGCGTTGACGCAATGGCCTGGAAGCGCTATTTTTCGACGGAAACGCGCCCCCGGGCGCGCAGACAGACAAGCCTAGCGGAGGATGACAACATGCCGACATCCGTGGTGACGGGCGGGGCGGGATTCCTGGGGTCGCACCTGTGCGACAAGTTGCTGGCGGCGGGCCATCGGGTGATCTGTCTCGACAATCTGATCACCGGAAATGTGGCCAACATCGAACACCTGGCGGGCAACGAGGCCTTCCGCTTCATCAAACACGATGTAACGGAGTACATCTATCTGCCGGGCAGCGTGGATTTCGTTTTTCACTTTGCGTCGCCGGCCAGTCCCATCGACTATCTGGAACTGCCGATCCAAACCCTCAAGGTTGGGGCGCTGGGCACGCACAAGGCGCTGGGACTGGCCCGGGCCAAACAGGCCCGCTTTATGCTGGCCTCCACCTCCGAGGTTTATGGCGATCCGCTGGAACATCCCCAGAAAGAAACCTACTGGGGCAACGTCAACCCGGTGGGGCCGCGCGGCGTCTACGACGAGGCCAAGCGCTTCGCGGAAGCCATGACCATGGCCTACCGCCGCGCGCACGGCATCGACACCAAGATCGCGCGGATCTTCAATACCTTCGGCCCGCGCATGCGCGCCCGCGACGGCCGTTGCGTGCCGGCCTTCATCACCCAGGCCTTGGCCGGACAGGACTTGACCGTGTTCGGCGACGGCCGGCAGACGCGCAGCTTCTGCTACGTCTCGGATTTGATCGAAGGCATCCTGCGCCTGGCGCTCAGCGCCGCAAGCGGCCCGATGAACCTCGGCAACCCGGCGGAAATGACGGTGCTGCAGTTGGCCGAACGCATTATCGCCCTGACCGGCAGCCGCTCGCGCATCGTCTTCAAGCCTCTGCCCGTGGACGATCCCCGCGTCCGCCAACCGGACATCTCCCTGGCGCGCACAACCCTGGGCTGGACGCCCCAGGTTGGCCTGGACGAAGGACTGGCGCAAACGATCGCTTACTTTCGCGGTGCCGCGGAGCGCGCCGCGCGGAACTGCTGAGCCTGGAGCCCGCCTCACCGGGCGCCGGAAGGAACCGACATGCCGCACGTGCGAAACGCGGAAAGCCGCTATCAGGTCGAGCTGGAGATTCTCTACCGCATTTCCCAGGCGGTCACCCACCAGCACGACGTCGCCGCGCTGTTGGACGAAGTCCTGGACATCATGGAGAAGAAGATGGGTCTGCTGCGCGGCACGCTGACCCTGCGGCGGCCGGATTCCGACGTCTTCGCCATCGAGGCCTCGCGGGGTCTCTCGCCGGCCGAGCGGCGCCGCGGGCAATACCGCCTGGGCGAAGGGGTGACGGGCCGCGTGGCCAAGGAGGGCCGGCCGCTGGTGGTTCCGGACATCACCCAGGAACCGAGTTTTCTCAACCGCACGCGCGCCCGCGGCGGCAGCCGCGTCGCCTTCCTTTGCGTCCCGATCCTCCATGCCAACCGCGTGATCGGCACGCTCAGCATCGACCGGCCCGCGGCGCCGGCCGCGGATCTGGGGCGCGATCTGGAGTTCCTGAAACTGGTCGCCGGCTTGCTGGCGGAGGCCGTGGCGCGGATCCGCGAGCAAATCGCGGAACGCGAAAGTCTGATGGCGGAGAACCGCCAACTGCGGCGCCAGCTCAGCGAACGCTACCAGCCGGCCAACCTCGTGGGCCGCTGCAGCGCCATGCTGGCGCTCTACGAGCAGATCGCGCAGGTCGCGGACAGCGCCGCGACGGTCCTGATCCGGGGGGAATCGGGCACCGGCAAGGAACTGGTGGCGCGGGCCATCCACCACAGCAGCCCCCGGCGGGACAACGCCTTCGTCTCCGTCAATTGCGCCGCCTTGCCAGAAAACCTGATCGAAAGCGAACTGTTCGGCCACGAGAAGGGCGCGTTCACCGGCGCCTTGCAGCAACGCCGCGGCCGCTTCGAGCTGGCGAACGGCGGCACGCTGTTTCTGGACGAGATCGGCGATATCGCCCCCGCGGTGCAGGTGCGGCTGCTGCGCGTGCTCCAGGAGCGCTCCTTCGAACGGGTCGGCGGCGACAAGACCATTCAGGTCAACGTGCGGATCATCGCCGCCACCAGCCGCAACCTGGAGGAGCTCATGCGGCAGGGACGCTTCCGGGAAGACTTGTACTACCGCTTGAACGTCTTTCCGATCTGCCTGCCGCCGCTGCGGGAACGTCGGTCGGATATCATGCTCCTGGCCGATCATTTCGTGCAAAAGTACAACGAAGCCTACGGCAAGCGCGTGCGCCGGATTTCGACCGCGGCCATCAACATGCTGATGGCCTACCATTGGCCGGGCAACGTCCGGGAACTGGAAAACTGCATCGAGCGCGCGGTTCTGACGAGCGCCGACGACGTGATTCACGCCTTCAGCCTGCCGCCGTCGCTGCAGACGGCCGAACAGACGAATACGGCCGTCCTGCCGCCGGCGGGGGCGAGCCTGAAGGCGCTGGTGGACTCCTACGAACGGGAAATCATTATCGACGCCCTCAAACCGCACCGCCGCATCGCGGCGGCTGCCGCGCCGCGCCTGCAGACGACGCCGCGCATCCTCAACTACCGGATCAAGCAGTTGGGCATCGATCCGCGGCGTTATCGGGGCGCCGCGGTCTCGCTCCCGCCCGCGCCGGCGGACTGAGCGCGCCACCACACCTTACCTGCCGCTCAAGAACTCAAAGCAGGGGTCCATCCCTCCCGGCAGGCACTCGTGGCCGCTGTCCGGATACCGCAACGGCGATTTCCGCGCCGGCAAGTCCGGAGCGCTCTTCGGCAGGCCGCGGCTAGCGGGCCGGGGCTTCCCCGGCTTCGCTTTTCAACTGCTCGAGCTTGGCTTCCAGAAGCTTGATCGCGTCCGCGAGCAGTTTTTCTTTTTCCTCTTCTTTCTTCTTTTCCTCGGCAATCGTTTCCTTGGACTTCTTCTGCTGCTTGTCCTTTTCCGACTGTTTCTCGGCGTCGTCAACACGCCGCTTGCTGGCGGCATCTTCGGCCTGCGCGAGTTTGTCCTCGGCCTTTTCGAGCTCCATCAGCCGGCCGACCACGAGGCTGCGCATGCTCAGCGGCGGAAACGGCTTGCGCCGTGTTTGGTCGTCTTTCTCCCAGTCCTTGCGCGCCAGTTCCAGAGCCTTGGCAAACACCCGGCTCTCCGCCTTGATCTCTGCCTCCAAGACCTTGATCTCTTCCGCCGTCATCACCCGATGGGTCACGCTCTTGTCGAAACCGATGATCTTGACCACGCAGGCCATCGGCTTCTTTTCGGCTCCGACGGCGGCCCCAGCGATCATCAACGCAGCAGCGGCCAGCGACAGCTTATTCATGATGCACCCCCGGACGAATTGAAACGACAACGGCCCGGAGTCTCGCTTCTCGCCCGGCCAAAGTCAAGCGCGGTTGCGCGCGGCTTCCCAGGTTGCCGGCTTACCCGCCGTGCGCCGCCTGCAAGAAAGTTGTGGCGCGTTCCGAGGCCGGGCATATAATGAGGGCGTTGTGAATACGCTTGTCGATCCCGCGCGAGTCGCGGACGGCGGAGGCGAACACCCCACGCTGTTTCCCGACCTCGACGGCGCGGCGGCTTCGCCGCGCCAGATTTGCGAAGGTCTCGGCCTGGCCTGGATGATGGCCTGCAAGCTGTTCGAGGGCGGATGGCTGAGCTTCGATCCCGCGGCGACGCCCAGGCTGAGCGCGGCGCAGAAAGCGGAGCCGACCTTCCTGGGCTGCCTAGTGGCCGGCGGCTGCGACGAGGGCCTGCTCCAGCGCCTGCTGCGCCGCCTGCGCAAACCCTACGCCTACCGCCTCGACCGCATGTACTACGACTGGCGGGAACAAGACTGGAAATTGTTGCCGCGCCTGGAGGAACTGCGCGGTTGTTTCGACCGCTGGGTGGAAGACCTGCTCGAGGCCGGCGAAACGGCCAGCCTGGAAAGTCTCGAACGCAGCGTCCAGCGCGCCATGCGCTCGTTGCGCGACGCGCTGCCGTGGTGACATCCGGCCTCAGCGCTCCGGCGGCCGAGAATCCGCGGATTACTCGGGCCCGTCCCGCAGCGCCGCGCTCGGCCGCGACCGACTGGGCGGCGCGCAGAAATAGCTGCTGCACCTTGCCGTACAACCCCGGGTTGTCCTGGCCCGAGCGCAAGGGACTGCCGCCGCCCAGCGCCTAACCATACCGCGGCGTCGTATCGCCAAGCAGCAGCGAGCAGTCCGGCAATACGGCACGCTTACCGACGTCGCCAAACCGCTTGACGGGGCGCGGCAACGAGAACAGGCTGGAGGCGCGAACCGGAATTGAACCGGTGTACGAGGTTTTGCAGACCTCTGCCTAACCACTCGGCCATCGCGCCTTGTTTGTCGTCCAGCATAAGAGAAGCGGCGGCCAAGGTCAAGGTCGGCCCCAACCGCGCGCGCCACCTGGGGGCGTAATCTCAGCGCCGTCCGGCCTAAGGTCCGCAACGAACATCCAACATCGAACGCCGAACATCGAACGTCAGACTTCCGAACTTCGACGTCGGATGTTCAGTGTTCGATGTTCGTTGTTCTTGTCTTCTGGCTGTCCGCGCCAGAGACCGCCAGTTTCAAAGCCGCTATTCCGCTCCTGAGGCCGGGCCCTTCGTCCGCGCCCGGGCTTCGAGGGCGCGGCGCGTGGCGCGCCAGGCATCCGCCAGCGACGCCAAATAGACCCCCAACGCCGCCACAAAGCTCCCGAGCATTCCCCCCACCCGCGGCGCCGCGGGCGGACCGCCTTCGAAATCCAGCCAACACCGATAGTAGGCGATAAAAATGCGCGCCGCCGAGACGACGAACACCGCCAGGGCGGCGCTGAACAGCACACCGAAAGCGACCGCCGCCAGCCAGCGGCGTTGCACCGCCTGACCGACGCCGGGATAAACCAATGCCGAAAGCCAGACCGCCAGGCGCAACGGCGGTCGCGGCGGCAGCGGCTCGGCAAACGCGGCGTTTTTTACGTTCGACATCCTCGCCCGCACTCTGGCACCGCTAACGGCCGTTGTCAACCCGCAGCCATTTCACAAGGGACTTGCATCCCGTTTCCAACCTGCCCATGATGGTCGCACACCAGATCGGGTACGGTCGGCCGGCGCAAAAGCCGGCGGAAACGAGACGGCATGAGAATCTTTGTCACCGGTTGCCGCGGGCAGCTTGGCCGCGACGTCATGGAAACGCTGAGCGAACGCCACACCACGGCCGGACTCGACCTGCCGGAGCTCGACATCGCCGACCCGGAAGCCGTCCGCCGCCGCCTCGCGCCCTTCGCGCCCGAGGCCATTGTCAATTGCGCGGCCTACACCCGGGTGGACGACGCCGAGCGCGACCCGGCCGCGGCGGAGCGGGTCAACGCCGCCGGGGTGGCGGTGCTGGCCGCCTACGCCGCCGCTGCCCCTTGCCGCCTGATTCACATCTCGACGGACTATGTGTTCGACGGCGCCCGCGAACCGCCGCAGCCCTATCTGGAAAGCGACGCGCCGGCTCCGCTGTCGGTCTATGGCCGCACCAAGCTCGCCGGCGAGCGCGCGGTGGCCGCGTCCGGCGCCCGCGCCGCCGTGCTGCGCACCGCTTGGCTCTACGGCCGGCACGGCGCTAACTTCCTCAAGACCATCCTGCGCCGGACCCTCGCCGCGCCCGACCGGCCGCTGCGCGTCGTCAACGACCAGTACGGTTCGCCCACCTGGTCCTGGCGCCTGGCGCGGCAGATCGCGGCGGTGTTGGAGGCCGGCGCCGAAGGACTGTTCCACGCCACGGCCGAGGGCGCCTGCACCTGGTTCGAGCTGGCCCGCCGCTTCCTGGAGGAAATGGGCCTGCCCCAGCGCTTGCGGCCCTGCGCCAGCGCCGAGTATCCCACGGCTGCGCGCCGGCCCCGCAATTCCATCCTGGAGAACGCGCGCCTCAAAGCGGCCGGCCTGAACGTAATGGTTGCATGGGACGCCGATCTTCGGGAATATGTGCGCCGTTATCGCGAGGCGCTCTTGGCGGAAGCATGCGAACGGACATGAGCGACAATCTGCTGGTCACCGGCGGCTGCGGCTTTATCGGCGTCAACTTCATCCGCTATCTGCTGGAGGAGTCCGACTTCGCCGGCCGCATCGTCAACCTCGACGCCCTGACCTACGCCGGCAACCCCCTGAGCCTGGCCGACGTCGCGGCCCGCTACCCCGACCGCTACCGCTTCGTCAAGGCCGACATTTGCGACGCGGCGGCCGTGAGCCGCGCGCTCGACGACTACGCCGTGGATGCCGTCTGCCATTTCGCCGCCGAATCGCACGTGGACCGTTCCATCGTCGCGCCCGACGCCTTCATCCAGACCAACATCGTGGGCACCTACACCTTGCTGGAACTGTGCCGCGCCAGAGCGGGACGCGTCCGCCGGTTCCACCACGTCAGCACCGACGAGGTCTTCGGCAGCCTGGGCCCCGAGGGCTTTTTCACCGAGGAGACCCCCTACCGGCCCAACAGCCCGTATTCGGCTTCCAAAGCGGCCTCGGATCACCTCGTGCGCGCCTACCACGCCACCTACGGCCTGCCCGTCACCATCTCCAACTGCTCCAACAACTACGGCCCCTACCAGTTCCCCGAGAAATTGATCCCCCTCATGATTCTCAACGGGCTGGAAGGCAAACCCCTGCCGGTGTACGGCGACGGACGGAACGTGCGCGATTGGCTTTATGTGCGCGATCACTGCGCCGCCATCTGGACGATCCTGCGCCGCGGCGCGCCCGGCCGCACCTACAACGTCGGCGGACGCAATGAACTGATGAACCTCGAGGTGGTCAGCCAGATTTGCGGCCTGCTCGACGAACTGGTCGGCCCCCTGCCGGACGGCCGCCCGCGCCGCGAACTCATCCGCTTCGTCAAGGACCGCCCCGGCCACGACCGCCGCTACGCCATCGACTGCTCCCGCCTCGAACGCGAACTGGGCTGGACGCCCGCCGAATCCTTCGCCACCGGCATCCGCAAAACCATCCGCTGGTATCTGGAGCACCGCGACTGGATCGAGAGCGTGCGCACCGGCGCCTACCAGGACTGGATCAAGACCCATTACGGCTGAGAACCGCCCCATGACCCTGACCGTCGAACCCACCGCCATTCCCGAAGTGCTGGTCGTCTCCCCCCCCGTGTTCCAGGACGCCCGCGGCTTCTTCATGGAGACCTTCCATGCCGAGAAATACCGCCGCGCCGGCATCGACCGCCGCTTCGTGCAAGACAACTACTCCCATTCCTGCCGCGGCACGCTGCGCGGTCTGCACTACCAGTTGCGCCGGCCCCAGGCCAAGCTGGTCGCGGTGATCTGGGGCGCGATCTACGACGTGGCCGTGGACCTCCGCCGCGGCTCCCCCACCTTCGGCCGCTGGGTGGCCCAGGTCCTCTCGGACGAGAACCGCAAACAGCTTTTCATCCCCGAAGGCTTCGCGCACGGCTTCTGCGTCCTCAGCGACCGGGCCGATGTGCTGTACAAGTGCGCCGATTTTTACGATCCGGCCGACGACCGCGGCATTCTGTGGTGCGATCCGCGCCTGGCCATCCAGTGGCCGGTCGCGGAGCCGCTGCTCTCCGAAAAAGACCGGCGGCATCCGACGCTGGAACAGGCGCCCAGCGCCATGCTGCCGCTATATGCGCCGCGTACCTGAGGAGCACCGCATGAGAAGCATGGGACTGGCGACAGCGACCGTTTGTCTGGCTCTGAGCGGCTGCGAAACCACGCACCGCGTTCCGCCGCCCCCGCGGCCCATCCCCGCGCCC
>Ga0073932_1003278_pt1 | contig 22210 bp, 20 predicted proteins | sample DewCreD2012metaG_FD_76967 | JGI IMG/M metagenome (GOLD analysis project Ga0073932, IMG submission 76967) | Hot spring sediment bacterial and archeal communities from British Columbia, Canada, to study Microbial Dark Matter (Phase II) - Dewar... ...
CTTTGGACAGCAGCAGGCCGCAGAAAAAAGGAACCTCAACTCGCATGGCGTGATTTCGCCCCTCTAACTGGCTGATTTACAAGGAACCAGATGAGCCCATCCCTGAAACTTTGGACAGCAGTGTCGCCGAATATCTCATCCACTCCGTGCCCGCGCAGGAACCGGGCGGTTCTTGTCCGGATAATACACCACGTCACGGTCCGTGATGACCTGCCGGTACCGGTCGTAGGCTTCGTAAAGATTGGCCGGCAACTTGAACATGCCCCGGTGGAGTTCCGGCGAGTAATAGCGCAAGGGGAGGTTCTTTGCCCGGAACGGCTCTTCGACGTCGACCTGGTCCGGATCGACTTTCTTCGAGGCGAGGGTGAAACTGTAAAGTTCGTGAAAAGCATGGCTCATGTAGCCGTAGGGACGGACGAAGGGAAAGATTTCCCGCAAAGTGTTCCGGACGCGGGCGTGGGCTTCGATCCGGTTCGGATGGAGGCTTTCGCTCTGGACAGCCGTGCATCCCCCTTCCGAAAGCCGGTGGTGAACGACGGCGTAAAACTCTTTCGTGTAGAGGAGCGTCGACGGCCCCCCCTGGAGGGGGTCCGAAAGATCGATCAGGATGGCATCGAAGGTCTCGTCGGTCTGTTCCAAGAATTTTCTGCCGTCTTCAAATCTCAGCTCCACCCTGGGATCGTCGAACGCGCCCTGGGACCAGCTCGGGAGGTGCTTCCTGCAGATCTCCACAAGCTTTTCGTCGATGTCCACCATGACGACCCGCCGAGGGTCGTGCCGAAGCACTTCCCTCAGGGTGGCACCCTCCGCCCCCCCGATAATGCAGACGGATCGAACGGGTCCGTGGGTGAACAGGGCCGGGTGCACCATCATTTCGTGGTAGATGAATTCGTCGAGTTCACTTGATTGCACCATGTTGTCCAAGAAAAGGACCCGGCCGAAGGCGTGGGTATCGACGATGTCGATCTTCTGGCAAGGAGATCGGGTGGACAGGACGGTCTTCTTGATCCTGTGCCAGATGCGCGTGTTGGTGGTGTTCTCCACGAACCACTGGGCTCCCATGTCGAATCACTCCCTCGGTGCGGCGGGGGAAGGGGGACGCGGCCCGTGACCAAGCGGCGCGCTTCGGTCAGAGCCTCGAAAGATTCAGGCCGGCGGGGGCTGCCCCGCTGGCTTGTGCATCAACTGGTCGGCCGGAAGATCCAGGGTCCCGCGGTTCACTTCCATGACCGACACGTCCTGGGCGTGCAGTTCGGAGCGGATGTGCTGGAAAATGACGTCGAGTTTCACCTGGCTGCCGCACGTGAAGATATCGACGGCTGCGTAGCCAAACTCAGGCCAGGAGTGAATGGCAACGTGCGATTCGGCGATGACGACGATGCCGCTGACGCCGTGGGGCGAGAACTGGTGGAAGAAGGGACGGATGATCGTAGCGCCGGATCGACGGATGGCTTCGAGGAAAATCGATTCCAATCTCAGGGGGTCGTCCAGAAGGGCTCTGTCACAACCGTACAGTTCCACGATCAACTGTTTCCCCAGGGACTGCATCTTGTTCCCTCCCCTCGGTTTGAGGCATCCCAACCGGTGGTGGGGGCCTTCGGAGCGGCCCTTCCCCAAGAAGCCGTCGAATCTCACCCCTTCCTGGTGGAATGGCACCCTGCAGGCCCGTCGTCTACGCGAGCAGGGGCCGGTTTGGGTGAATCCAAAGGTGACGAGGGCAGGCGCGAAGAACGCCTCGAATGGATGAGGGCCCGCCCTCGTTGAATTGAAACACCCTCTGTTATAACATGTTCAGTATTTTGTCAATACGTTTTGAAGAAAAACCGTCTTCGAAAGTCCAAAGACCCGACTCGAAGGGCACCGGATTTTTCCATCGAAAGGCTCGATCGCCTTGAAAAAGACACTCCGAAGCACGCTCGATCGCCTAGAGGATCTCCTTTCCAGCACCCGCTTCACCCTTTTCCTTTGCCTGGTGCTTGCCGGCGTCTCCATTGTGGGCACCCTCGTCCCTCAGAACGGCCGGCCGGAGGACTACGAGGCCCGGTACGGCCAGACCGGTGCGCGGGTTCTGGAGTTCCTGGGGTTCACAGACCTGTATCATTCCGCAGGCTTCATCCTGCTTCTGTCCCTGCTCGGTCTCAATCTGGCGACGTGCACGGCCAGGCGGTTCCCCGGCGTTTGGCGGTCTCTTCGCCGCGCGGCTGGGGCGGACCCAGAGCCAGCACTGGCCCATTGGAAAAATCAGGATACCCTCGAACTCTGGGGCGATCCAGAGCGGGTGGATGTGGACTTGGAACGGGCTCTGCGACGTCTGTTCGGAAGGCCGACGGTGCGTGCGGGATCCCTTGAAGCCGGGGCTTCCCGCTTTGCGAGGCGCTTTGAAAAGAACCGCCTGAGTCGCCTCGGGCCGTATCTTGCCCATGCGAGTCTTCTGCTGATTCTCCTTGGAGGGCTCTTGGGCGCCCTGTTCGGGTTCCGGGCTACCCTCATCCTCCACGAGGGGGAGGAATCGTCCACGGTGTGGATCGAGAAGGAGGCCAGAAACCTGGATTTGGGATTCGCCATCCGTTGCAACCGGTTTGTCGTGGAAACCTACCCGGATGGCAGCCCCAAAGAGTACAGGAGTGAGGTCACAGTGTCCGATCCGCGTACCGGGACAACCATAGACGCCGCAATTCGGGTAAACCACCCTTTGTCTTTTCGGGGCGTCACGCTCTATCAATCCACCTACGGTTCGTCTCCAGACTTTGTTCTGGAAGTGGAAGATCGGCAGAGCCGCGAAAGGGTCGAGATCCGCACTCGGCTTCATGCGCCCTTTCTCCTGCCGGGCGGGAGGGGAGAACGGGCGATTGCTATGGATTTCAGGGAGAATCTCGTGATCCCTGCCGAAATGATGCGCATGACCTCTTTTCCCAGGGAGGACTTGGGACCGGCCGTAAGGATCGCGATCGTGGATGACCGGGGGTTCCAGAATCCGTTCTGGATTCTCAAGGAATTCCCGGACTGGGACCTCAGGAAGGCCGGCCCTTACCGGTTCCGCTTCTTGGACTTGCATCTCCTTCGATACACGGGGATTGAGGTTTCCAAGGATCCCGGGACTCCCCTGGTCTGGGCCGGGTGTATTTTGCTGGTGCTGGGTTTCTTGTTGTCGCTCCTCATGGATCACGAGGTGACCTGGGTCACCCGAGAGGTTACGGAGAAAGGGGCGATCCGCGTGCGCATCGCCAGCCGTGCGGTTCGGCATCCCCTGGCCTACGAAGCGAGATTCGCCGCGAAGAAGGAACGGTTGCGCAAGAAGCTCTCCCCTTGGCTGGAAGAGCCCTTGGATGGCCAGAGCGGAGTCAGGGGAGGGGACGGCCGGAAGTGAAGTCCGGAATCCGGCCCTTGTAAACTCGTTAGGAGAAGGTTTCAGGTAAAACCATGAAAGAATCCACCCTGATCGGGCTGAGCATTCTGATCTACCTGGGAAGCTGGGTTTTCTATCTCATTCACGCGATCGTGCGGCACCGCCTCTCTGGCAAGGTTGGAGACCTTTTGGCCCTGGCCGGCCTCCTGGCCCATACGGCGGCCATCGCTTCCAGATGGATAGAATCCCACCGTCAGGGCATCGGGCACGCGCCTTTTTCCAACCTCTACGAGTCCATGGTTTTTTTCTCGTGGACGATTGTCTTGATCTGCCTGGTCTCGCTCAGAAGACTTCAGAGCCGGCTGCTCGGAGCGGTCGTGATGCCCATGGCTTTCCTCGCTCTTGCTTCTACTTCTCTCATGGACAGGCAGATTCAGCCTTTGGTTCCTGCTCTGCAGAGCAATTGGCTCACGGCCCACGTGATCACCTGTTTTCTTGGGTATGCGGCCTTCGCCGTCGCCTTCGGAGCCAACCTGCTGTATCTGGGCACGACTTCAAGAAAGGGCAAGAGAAAGTCCGGCGGAGCGATTTGGGGACTGATGCCGGCTCCCGAGGTCCTGGACGAATTCTCCTATCGGATCATCGCCGTGGGATTCCCCATGTTGACTTTGGGAATCATCACCGGGGCGGCTTGGGCGAATTCTGCCTGGGGGAGTTACTGGAGCTGGGATCCGAAGGAGACCTGGTCGCTTATCGTCTGGTTCATCTATGCCGGCTACCTTCATGCCCGCATCGTCAGGGGATGGAGAGGCCGAAGAAGCGTATGGCTTTCTGTAGTCGGTTTCTGCGCGACCCTTTTCTGCTACCTCGGCGTGAACTTGCTGCTTTCCGGGCTCCACAGCTATGCCACGGGCTAAAGGAATTCTTTCGGCCGCGCTTGCCGTGATCTTCCTGGCTGCAGGGACTGCACCCGAACCCGCCCGGGACAATGGGCCTGAGGCGGTTGTCTTTGAGACGCCCCTTGGGCCTGTTTCGTTCGCCCACGGCCGGCACAGGGATTCGCTTGAGATCGAATGCCTCAAGTGCCACCACGGGCCGGAAGGCGTCAGGGTGCCGTCCTGCCGTTCGTGTCACAAGAAAAAAGCCGAAACTGGAGAGGCTGACCCTCCGTCTTTTTACCAGGTCAAGATGGAATTCTGCAGAGGGTGCCATCTGCAAAAAAAGGAGAACGAACAGGCGAGTCGTGCCCCTGTGAACTGCGAGCAGTGCCACGACATGAAGAGGATGGTGAAATGAGCATGCCCCTTGCGGTTTTCCAACTGGGAATCTTTATAAGAGAGTCGTGCATCTAACCCACGGAGACCGTGCGCGGGCAAAGGGATAGAAATGCTGCCGGCGGGAAGCTCCCGCTGGTTTCCATGAATCGAGACGAGGGCAGCGACGGGCGAAGGGTCTTTTTTCACGATGGAAAGAAAACCGGCGGGTCCGTTGGGCCTTGCGGCTGACTTGGATGAAGGGGCTGTCCGAAAAACGTCAATGGATAAAAGGGTTGGGATGCATGGAGAGTTTCAGATAGACTGGTACGGCGGTTGCTAAGACAGGCAAGAATCGGAACCGAGGACGATCACGAGAGCGGGTTGGGGGGATGAGACGGGGACCTACGGTATTTCCTTGACTTTCCGGCTTAAGTGTGTGATTTAGTTCATTGTGAGACGCACAAGAGCGGGGCCCGGGTGCTGAAAATTTTGGACTTCTCAAGGTCTGGGGCCCGTTGTTCGAGGATCGGGCCTGCTCGTGTGTCTCATGTTTCATCCGGCGTTCAACTTCAACAGAACAGAAAGGGGGGATGCCATTGGGGAGTAAGAATCTGTAATCGTGGTGAAGTTCATTGACTGGGCGGAAGTTGGATGGTTGAGTTGCAGATCTGATCCTCGCGAAAAACAAACATCATAAAAGAGGGGGGTAAAAGTGAAAAGGAGCAAGTTTGTCGTATGGAGTCTCGTCTTCGCCATGGGCCTTTTGGCGGCTTCTTTGTCTTGGGCCGAGGAAGGGCAGGAAGCCGACAAACCGACTGCAAACCTGAATGTTTCCTTTTTCTCGCAGTATATATGGCGAGGCTATGAGCTGAGCAAAGACAGTCTCGTGATCTTCCCGAGCCTCACGGTGGGCTACAAGGGCTTCGCCCTGAACGTGTGGGTGGACTTCGACACGCATTACAAAGGGACTGGCACCCACCAACTGTGGGAGACCGACTGGGTGCTCACGTACAGCAACAGTTGGAACATTCTCAACTTCACGTTCGGGTGGATCTTCTACGATGTCGACGCCTCGGGCCAGCCGTTGCCAGGCCGAGGGGACACGCCGGTCATGACCGGACAGGACGCTCAGGAGCTTTTCCTGACCTTGGGTGCGGATGTGCTCCTTTCTCCGACCCTGAGCGTGTATCGCGAGATTCAGAACGGGCCTGCCTGGTACTTCAAATTCGACCTCTCCCACAGTGTCGAATTGCAGAACGGCTGGTCCGTCGACCTCGGGGCTTGGGTGAGTTACAACGACAACGAGACGGCTGATTACAGGTCCTGGCACGACGGCACCGTGTGGGCCGCCTTAAACATCCCGCTCAACGAGTACTTCACGGTTAGGCCCACCGTAAATTACACCTTCCCGCTCAGCGAGGGTGCTGACGACCTGCTCCAGGCCACGAGCTTCGACGGGAACGATTCCCAGCACGTTTATGGAGGAATCATCATCGATTGTTCTCTCTGAGGGCATCAAAAGGCGGATGGGCGTAAGGCCGGTGGGGCCTTTCGCCCGTCCGGATCATGAGCACGACAACCGGAAAGGAGGGGAACCATGAAAGGAAGGATAACCAGAGTCCTGCTCGCCGGACTCGTAGGGCTCGGGGTCCTGTCCCTGAGCGTCTGGGCCAGTGCGATCACGATTCACGATGTCAAGCCGGGAGAGGACGTGTTTGCTTACATCACGAGGGTCAAGGGCGCCTTCGATCCCGAAATGTACAAGAAGGTCATCGGCGCTGCCAACGCGTACAAGGAAGGAGACGAAATTCTGGGCGTGGCGGCGGACGACGCCCTGAGCCGGCTGAATGCCCGCAAGCTCCTGGCCAACACAAAACTGAGCGACTTGTATCAGCATCCGCTGTCCCAGGACAGCGTGCAGAAACTGATTTGGGACACCACGGACAAGGCGGCCTATGCCAAGATCCAGAACTGGACCATGCAGGAACTTAAGGATTTCGTCCTGACGAAATCCGAAAGCGAAATCAAGGCGATCATGGATGGACTGACGAGCGACCACATCGGCTGTTTGGTCAAGCTCATGAGCAACGAGGAGCTGATCGTGGTCGGCCAGAAGATCTTCAACCCCCTGCCCGGGAGCAAGCTCGGTGCGAAGGGGTACATGGGCGCGCGGATCCAGCCGAACTCTCCCACGGACAACACGGATGACATCGTTTGGCAGGTTTTCAACGGGTTCTCCTTCGCAACGGGCGACATCGTGATCGGAACCAACCCCGTGGACAGCCAGGTGGAGAACATCGCGAACATCGAGAGAGCCCTCAAGGACGTGGTCGAGACCTTCAAGCTCCAGGATACGATTCCCTGGTGCGTTCTCGCCCATATCGACGTTCAGGCCGAGGTGGCCCAGAAGTACCCGGGTCTGGTGGCCTTCATGTTCCAGAGCTTGGCCGGGACCGAGGCTGCCAACAAGGTCTTTGACGTGACTGTGGAGAAGATGATCAACCATGCCAAGAGCCGGGCGGGCGCAAAATACGGCCTCTATTATGAGACCGGCCAGGGCGCGGACTTCACCAACGGCGCGGCCGATGGCGTGGACATGGTGGTTCTTGAATCCCGCAAGTACGGGTTCGCCCGGGCCCTCAAACAGGAGCTCGCCAAGGTGCAGCCGAAGGGAGCCTGGACGCATTTCAACGATGTGGCGGGCTTCATCGGTCCCGAGGTCTTCAAGACCCGCGAGCAACTCGTCCGATGCTGTTTCGAAGACATTGCCATGGGCAAGCTGCATGGACTGACTGCGGGGCTGGACATCTGCTCGACCCTGCACATGCCGGTCTCTCTCGAGGACCTCGACTGGTGCATCGACCAGATCATGCCGGCCAACCCGGCTTATCTCATGGGCCTGCCCACCAAGAACGACCCGATGCTGAGCTACCTCACGACCGGCTTCCAGGACCATGTGCGGGTTCGGGAGAAGTTTGGCTACAAGGTCAACGACGCCATGTGGGATTTCTTCAAGCGCATCCAGATCGTGGACAAGAACAACAAGTATACCGAGCATCTGGGCGATCCCATTTGGGTCTATTACCAGTACCGCCTGGCCAAGGGAGACAAGAGATCCAAGGAAGAGATTTACGCCGAAGGCCGCAAGAAGGTGGACGAGGTCCAGGCGAGAGGCGTGGACCTGGCCATTGGGCACGGCAAGAATCCTTGGGATCTCGAGCCCAACCTGGCCAAGAGGCTCAACGATCTTTACCAGGACGCCAAGATCTCCCTCTGGGCTGAGCTGACGCCCGAATTCATCAAGACGATCCCGAACGCCGTCCCGATCACGACCATGTCCAAAGACCGCGAGGACTACGTGGCCCACCCGGCCTCGGGCGAAGAGCTGAGCCCTGCGGCCGTGGCCACGCTGGAAAAGCTCCGGGACGCTTGGGGAGGCAAAGCTCCTGATGTCCAGATCGTGATCTCCGACGGCCTCAATGCCAAGGCGATCATGGATGAGGATCATTTGGCGCCCTACCTGGCCGCGGTGAACAAGGAACTCAAGAATGCCGGCTTCACGGTGGGAGAGAAGAACATCGTGGTGACCAACGGCCGCGTGCGGGCCGGATACGCCATTGGCAGCATTCTGTTCGCCAAGGCGGATCCCAACAAGCCAAAGGCCATCGTGCACGTCATCGGGGAGCGGCCCGGCACCATGCATCACAGCTACTCGGTGTACATTTCGGCTCCCAAGTCTCAGGTTTGGGCCGAGAAGAAGTGCGACCATGACATTACCAAGGTGGTCTGCAACATCTCGAATACCTCGCTCATGCCGGAACAGGCCGCCAAGGACACGGTGACGCTTCTGAAGGAGTTGGTGAGCAAATAGGTTCTTCGACCGGGCCGGGGGCCGAGACGGCGTTCCGGCCCGGCGAGAACGTCGCAGCCACGAAAAGGACACGAATTCTCTTCGTGTCCTTTTCGTGTTTTATTCCAGAACTGGAAACCCCTTGGACCCAAGCGCCTATTCGTACGAGCACAGAACGCCCCCGCTGAGCCGAAAGATCCGCCTGTATCTCCGGGCGCTGATCGAGGTGCCTTTCTACCGGTACGGGGAAATCGGCAACTTCTCTTACAACGTGGGAAAGAACATCCTGGACGGCGTGGTCCTCTACACGATGTTCTCTATGGCTGAACAGGAGCTAAAGGTCGCGGCGATCTTGGGGATTGTGGTGAAGTACGCCTATCCCGGGATCACGATCGTGAGCAGCACCTACATCTCGGGCTTCATCGACAGGCTGGAATCGCTGCGCGACTTGAACTGGCAGGTCTCGCGGCTCGTGCGGGGGGTCGTGGGAATCGGGATCGGCCAGGCCCTGGGCGCTGTCTTCCTGGTTTCCTGTTTCCCGCCGGTGTTCAAGAGCCTGTTTTCCGCCCTGCCTTTCAAGTCCTACGTCATTATTGCCCTGTATTTCCTTCACCATGTCTCGGACGGATCGGCCCAGATCGTGGAGGGACGGGTCTGGTTCAAGATCGTGGAGATCAAGATCCGGAGGGCGGATAACTTCGAGCTGGCAAAGAACTTCTGGGTGATCCATACGGTCTCACAGAACGTACAACTCATTTTAGGCCAGGTCTTTCTCTGGAGCGCTCTTGCCTTGACGACTGCGTGGTCAAAGGATCTCACGCATCCGGTGATCGTGTGCGCGGTGGCCTTCGGCTTTCTCAGCGTGGTGACCTCGAAATTCATCCTGCCGACGACCTACAGGCTGAAACTGTGCTCTTGAAGGGCTCTGCGAGCGCAAAAGCGATGCTCACCGTGGAAAACCTCGAGTTCTCGATCGGAGAGAAAAGGATCCTCAAAGGAATTTCGGCCGAGTTCGAGTCGGGCCGGTTTCACGGAATCATCGGCCCGAACGGGTCTGGCAAGTCGACTCTGCTCAAGAACATCTGCAGGATCTGGGAGCCCCGGGGCGGTACGGTGCGCATCCAGGGGAGGGACTGCCGCACAATCCCCCGGCGGGAACTGAGCCGCCTGGTGACCCTGGTGCCCCAGGGAACCGAGATGGGATTCCCGATTTCGGTGTACGAGGTCGTGGCCATGGGCAGGAATCCCCACCTCGGCAGGTTCCAGGGCTTGCGCAAGAGGGATCGAGAAATCATCGAGAGCGCCCTGGAGGAAACCCGGACGAGCGAGCTGAGGGACCGGCTGGTCAACGAACTTTCCGGGGGCGAAGGACAGCTTGCCATCATTGCCCGGGCCCTGGCCACGGAAGCCTCTCTCATCCTGCTGGACGAGCCCACGTCGGACCTCGATATCGGGCATACGCTCATGATCATGAATTTGCTCACGGGCCTCAAAGAGAAGGGAAAGACCCTCGTGGCGAGCATTCATGACCTCAACCTTGCCCGCAGGTATTGCGATACCATCACGATCCTGCAGGAAGGCCGGATCTTCTTCCACGGGAGTCCCGATGAGGCCTTTTCGGAGTCGAATGTGAGGGAGGTCTTCCACGTTCGGGTCGAGGAGATCCGCAAGGACTCTCTGCGCTTTCTTTACTTTCACTGAGCGCCGTGAGGCAGGCGACGAGGCGGGCCGATGGGAACGAAAACATATGCGCTTCTTTTTATTTTCCTTTGGATGCTTCTGGGAGCGGTCGGCGCCGATGCAGGCGAGGACAAACCCGTCTGCTTTCAGCCTCCTTTGGACCCCCATACGCTCCGCGAGGATCTGAGCCTGGCACGGGGGGAGGCTGCCAGTCAGGAGCCATGGCCCAGGGAGGTCCGGTACGTAGACAAGCAGTACGATTTCAGGACCGATACCTTCCGGGAGGAAGAAAAGGTCTACAGGCTGGAAAAGAAACCCATGCGGCTGATCGCTCATGCCGCGGGCGTTACCGAGATCCTGTGGGCGATCTGTCCGAGGGAGCGAATCGTTGCCTACAACGATGTCGCTGCGGACCCGAAGTTCAGCTTCATCGCCGAAGAGGTTAGAAAGACGGGGCCAATTTTCCGGACGCCGGAGACCGAGCGCGTCATCGGGTACCGGCCGGACCTTGTCTTCACGGTCTTCTACTCCAGTCAGGAGTTCAAGGAAAAGCTCAGGCAGGCCCGAATCCCCTTTTTCGACCTCGGATACTTTGGAACTCTGGAGTCGATCCGGTACCAGATCGGACTCATCGGTAGGCTGATCGGAGAGGAGGGAAACGCCGAGGCTTTGCTCAAGAAGATCGAAAACCGGATCCGGGACCTCAGGGCGAAAATCCCGGTTCCCGAGAAGGCCCCCAGAGTCCTCTATTACGATGAGAACGGTTATATCCCCGGAAAGACCTCGAATTTCACCTCCATCTGCGAAATCATCGGCGCCCGGAACGTGGGCGAGGAACAGGGCGTCAAGTCCTGGGTCCAGATCGACCATGAGACCCTGCTCAAATGGGATCCGGACATGATCGTGGTTCCGGCTGATAGCGGGCTCAAGAATCTTCTCCTGACGGATCGGATCCTCTCCCACGCAAGGGCGGTGCGAGAGGGCAGGGTGCACACGATGCCCGGCCTCTATCTCCGGGTGGACTCTCAATACATGGTGCTGAGCGCCAACGAACTGGCTGGAATCGTCTATGGGAAAACCAGCACGGTTTCTCGGTAGCCGGGAGGCGGGACTCTTCGTCCTCCTGGTCGGCCTCGTCGTGGTCGCGGCTTTCCTGGCCCTGTGCCACGGGTCTTGGGAGATCCGCACCGGCGAGGTTTTTCGCATTGTCGGGGCCCGGCTGGGCCTGTACCGGGGCGAAGTGGACCCCGTGGAGAGCGCGATCGTCTGGGACGGCCGGGTGCCGCGGTTCCTGGTGGCTTTTCTTGTGGGGTTCTCTCTTTCGGTGGCCGGCGCCATCATGCAGGGCATCTTCAAGAATCCCATGGCCGAACCCGGGGTGATCGGGATCAGTTCCGGCGCCGCCTTGGGTGCCGTGACCGCGATCTACTTTGGTCTGTCCACCCATTCGCTGTTCGCCCTTCCACTGGTGGCCATCGCGTTCGCCCTGGTCACGCTCGTGGCCGTCTTTGTGATCGCCACGAGCCGCGGCCATACGTCCGTGGCCACCCTGCTCCTGACCGGGATCGCCTTGAACATGATTTTCAGCGCCCTGACGTCCTTCGTGATCGCCATGAGCACCCGCGAGTTCGACGTGGGCAGGGTCATCGTGACGTGGCTCATGGGGGATCTCAACAACCGATCTTGGGAGCACGTCCAGATCGTCTTTCCCACGACGGTGCTGGCGTTGGCCGGTACCGTGTTTTTCGTCAAGGACCTGAACCTTCTGATGCTGGGCGAGGAAAGCGCGGCCAATCTGGGTGTGAACATCCCCCTTGCGAGAAACAGCCTGCTCGTGTTCTCTTCGATCATGACGGGCGGGGCGATCGCAGTCGGGGGCGTGATCGGCTTCGTGGGTCTTCTGGCTCCGCACATCGTCCGCGCTCTCGTCGGCCCGGACAACCGAAAGCTTGTTCCGATCGGGGGACTGTTGGGGGCGGTTTTCGTTCTTTACGCCGACCTGTTCGTGCGGTTGGTGGTGGAGGTGGATCTTAAAGTTGGGGTTCTGACGTCCATGATGGGAGGGCCGTTCTTTCTGTATCTGATTGTCCGGTACCGGAAACGCTTTGAATACCTGTGAGGGAATCCCCTCCAGAGGGAAGACCGAACCATGGAGCCATTGCAAAAGTCAGGGGAAGAGCCGGCTACGGCTCAAGGGCACTACGCCGCCAAGATCCGAGCGATCCAGGCCGAGATCGCAAAAGTCGTGGTCGGCCAGGAAGAGATGCTTGCGCTGATGATCCATGCTCTGCTGGCCAAGGGGCACATCCTGCTCGAGGGCGTGCCGGGCCTGGCCAAGAGTCTGGCGGTCGAGACGTTCGCCAAGGTCATTGGCGGCCGGTTCAACCGGTTCCAGTTCACGCCGGACAAGATGCCGAGCGACATCACCGGGAGCATGATTTATAACGAGCAGCAGAAGAAGTTCGATTACTACTTCGGGCCGATCTTCTGCAATATTTTCCTCGCGGACGAGATCAACCGGGCTTCCCCCAAGGTTCAGTCCGCTCTCCTCCAGGCCATGCAGGAGAGGGAAGTGGCTGTCGAGTGCATGGTGTACAAAATTCCGAAGCCTTTCATTGTCCTGGCGACCCAAAACCCGATCGAACAGATCGGGACGTATCCCTTGGCCGAAAGCCAGGTGGACCGCTTCATGGTAAAATACGACGTGGGCTATCCGAACCGCGAGCAGGAGACCGAGCTTCTCTACCGGAAGCATTCCAATTTTGAAGAGTTGAAGAGCAGCGTGCGCCAACTGGCTACCCTGGAAGAGATTCTCGAGATGCAGGACCTCGTCCACAGCACCGTGCGGGTCGGCCGAAAGGTGATGGAGTACATCATCAACATCTGCGTTCTCACACGGCCCGCCCGCACCTACAGGGGCCGGGCCCAGGACGCGGACTTCCACAAATACATCCGGCTGGGCGCTTCGCCGAGGGCGACGGAATCCCTGCTGGCCTTGTCCAAGGCGAGGGCCTTTTGCGAGGGAAGGGATTTCGTGAGCTTCGAAGACGTCAACCGCTGCGCGGTCCACGTCTTGCGCCATCGAATCCTCCTGACCAGCGCCGCTGTCTCCAACCAGATCAGCCCGGACGGGATCGTCGATGAGATCCTTCGGACGGTTCAGGCCTACTAGGCGGAAGGCGGAAAAGAGCGAGGAGGCTCTCCTTTCCAAGAAGGAGCTCCTCGAAGTTTTCGTCAGCCACCGGGTCGACTCCCCCTTCCCCGGCGACTGGGAGAGCATTTTCAAGGGATCGGGGTATGAGTTCTGGGGGCTCCGGAAAATGGAGCCTGGCGACTCCTTCCGTAACATCGACTGGAAGGCCACGGCCAAGACGGGCGAATACACGGTGCGGGAGTACCTGGCGGAGAGTTACTTCAATCTTATGATTTTGTATGACGTGAGCCGTTCCATGTCCTTCGGAAGGAAGGAACTTCTGCAGGCCAACGTGGCTGTTTCTCTCGCTTACTCGGCCATCATGGCGAACAACGGGTGCGGCCTGATCACCTTTGCGGACACCGTCCTGGAGTACATCCCCCCTCGGATGGGTATGAGCCACTTTCTGCAGATCGTGAATGCCGTGGCCCGGTCCGAGCCCGTGCCCTGCAAGCAGACTCGGCTCAATCCAGCTCTGACGAAGCTCGTTAACGAAATCCCCGAGAGCCTCACCTTCGTGCTCTCGGATTTTCTCTTTCCTTGGGACTGCACGTTCAGCTTTCAGAGGACCCTCCACGGGACCAACAAGCACGAAGTGAAGGCGATCCAAGTGCTGGAGCGGGGAGAATTCGAGCTTCCCGCGGAGTCGTCTGGAATGATTCTGCTCCGGGACGCCGAGACCGGTGAAGAGGTCCTCCTGGATGGAAGGCAGGGGGCTGCCTACAGGCGGGAGCGGGCGGAGCGACTGCGGGAAATTCGGGAGGAGATGCTCCGCGCCGGGATCGACCACTTGGTTCTGACGCCCGAGGACGATTTCCAACGCAAGATCATCGAGTGGATTCGATCCGGGTCTGCCGGATATCGATGAGAGAGGGTACGGGGATGCACGGGAGAAAAGCAAGGCGAGTCGGAGAGGCCTGGACGATTTTCGCTTTGGCGCTCTTGGCGGTCGCGGGGACCGCCGGGGCCGCGGCAGGGGTGTCGCGTTTCTCCTCCGGGGCCGCCGAAAAGAGGATCCCTGCTCCGGTGAACCTGGATGAGATCTGGTTCTATGACGGCCAGGGGAACAAGATCGTGCCGGAAATCGGCCTCGAGTGGCTCTCGGTTGTCTTTCGGGCTGAGACCGCAGGGGAAACGGAGGGGACCCCCAGTCCACTGGGATTGCAGCAGCTCGAACAGAAGAGCCGACAGCTCGTTCGGGAGCGCGCCGAATTCGAGGAGCCCTTCTGCGATACGAATCTCTTGGAGGAGGGATGTTTTCTCAAACTCGCCAAAGGCATGGAAGAGGGCCGGCTGGCTCTGCTGATCCAGGAACTGGCGGCGCTCCCGGAAGTGGACTATGTCCACCCCACGCTGGAGATGGACGGGAAGACCTACGCTTTCTTCAACGCCCTCGACCTCAAATGGAAAACCGGAGTCGATACGGAAACCATGGGGAAGCTTTTGTTGCAGGCCCATGCGCTGCCCGAGCCCGGAGAGGACGTGTACCGGGTCGATCTGTTCGAGACCACGCTCTTCCGAGCGGTCAACCTCCTGGCCGAGGACATCCATGTGGCCCGGGCGATTCCGGTTCTTGTCGAAATCCGGCCTTCCATCCGTGCCGTTGTCTCGTTGGACCTTCCTGGCGGAAGCCTGGGAGACAAGATTCCTTTCACATACACGGTCACGTTCTCGGAAAGGATCGAAATCGATCCGAGTTCTTTGGCAAACCTGTCTTTGAGACCGGATAACATCCAGAAGGAACTCTTCGAGATGCAGCTCGACCCCTTTGACTACGTGAAAGCGGTGCGGTCGAGCCCGATTCGGATCAGCGGCTGGATCCAGTTTTTCGCTCCGGGGGAGTATAGGCTTCCTCCCCTGCGGCTGAAATACACGTGTACAACCTGCTCGGGTACGCGGGAGAGAACATTCGAGACCGAGATGCTTCCCGTGAGGATCGCTTCCATCCTGCCTTCGGACGGGAGTCAGAACAAGCTGATCGTTCCGGAAAGTCCCCTGGAGCCTCCGGACTTGGAAGCCCCGTTGCGGGCTGCGGCTCGCCGCAGTCTTTTGGAGGCCTTGGGATTCTTTCTGGCCGCTCTTGCCGGGGCCGCGTGGGTCGCGTTTGGGGTTTTTCGGTCCCGGAGGGCCGCTCTCGCTGTGGCCGAGAGAAAAGACGAGGCCCTGGCTGCAAGGCTTCGGTCTCTTCTCGCAGCCGGTCCGGACAAGGCCCACTGGCTTTTCGTGGAAGAGGCGACGGCCTTGTTTCGGCAGTTTCTTAGAGAACGGTATGGGGACGGCAGGGGCCCTTCAGGTGGGAGCGGCGAGATTTTCTTCGAGTCGATCCGGGGATCCCTTCCTGCCGGGATTGTTCCGGCGGTGCGGGATCTTCTGCGGGAAGCCGACAGGGTGGTGGCGCTGGAAGAGGATCCCTACCCGGACCTCGATGGCTTTCGGGAGAGAATGAGAAGAGTCGTTCCGGGGTCGGCTCTCGGGTAAGGAGCGGGGGAGAATCCCTCCATGTCTTCGGAAGGCCTGGCGGTTCAGTACCCATGGGCGTTTCTGCTCCTGTTGCTGCTCCCGGCTCTTCTCGCCGGGGCGAGACGGCTGGAGAGGAGGACTCCGTTTGCCGCTGTTTCCCTGGTCCCGAAGTCGCTCGAGCCCGGTCCCTTGAGAAAGCACGCGAGGACGGCCGTGGCAGCTCTGTTTTTCGCGTCGTCCGTGGGCGCGGTCGCCAACGTGCAGTACTCGACCACATGGCAGAGGACCTACCTCGAGTCGAAGTGGATCATGATCGTTCAGGATCTGTCCGGCTCGATGAACCGGCCGAGCGGAGAAGGCAGGCTGACCCTGGGCGACGTGGCCCTCGAGGGGGCCTATGCCTTTGCGGACTTGAGGGGGCCAGACGATTTGATCGGCGCGGTGGCCTTTTCGAGCTACGCCAAGCTCGTCTGCCCTCCGACCTTCGACAGGGAAATCCTCAAGCGGAAGCTTCGGATGCTTACCAGGGAGTCCAACTCCCGTCTGTTCCGGGAGCTGGCTGTGGGCGGTGCCTCAAATGCTTCCTATGCCGCCTGGCTGGCCCTGTGCTCCTTTTTCATGCTCCTTCCCGAGGAGTTCCAGCTTACGTACGAGGAGATGAACGATCTGCGCTTTTCTCTTCTGGGGCGGGCGGTCCGGGAGCCGCCGGTTCCACAGAAACTTCGGAGGGCTCAGTTCGGCCATGGGATGGCCATCGTGCTTTTCACGGACGGCCGGATCGAGCCGAACAAAAGCGACGAGGACGTGCGCAAGGGCATCCCGAACATCGTGAACGTGCTCAAGCTTGTCCAGAGGCTCGGGGTGAAGCTCTATCTTGTCTCCGTCACGGGGGAAGTGAACCGGGAGGTCGAGGCGGCCTTCGAAGACGGCAGCGGCGGAAGCGGAGTTGGGCGGATCTTCTACATGCAGGGCAGGTTTGACCGGGAGACGATCCGGGCGGTCTACCAGAAGATCGACGAGATGGAAAAGAACAAACTGCTCACCCGTCTCTACCGGAAAAAGAAGGACACGAGAGGAATCTGCGAGTGGGTGGCTCTGGCCTTTCTCGGTCTGTACGGGTTCCTTGAAGTGAGTCCCCGTTTTCAAAGGATCTGACGCAAAGACGGGTAGGGGAGAGGTCGATGAAGAAGCTTTTCAGGTACTATGTGCCGTTCCTGTTGGCGCTCGTGTTCCTGGGCCTGGCTGTCGAGCGGGTGCTCGCCTGGCGGAACGTTCGTGCCCTGGAGGCGGAGAACCGGCGCCTGAAAGAACAGATCCTGGAAGCGGACCGGGTCGTGGACGACGAGCAGGCCATCGGTCTCTACCGGAAGATCGCGCCGCCCGTGGCGGAAGTGGAGCTCAGGATCGTTCAGCGGCAGTGGAATCAGGCCCTCGAAATCCTGCGGCAGATCCGAAGAGCCAAGTACAATCCGCTTCTGGAACAAGACGTGCAGGGGCTTTACGGCCGTTTGGGAGGACTGCTTGACGAAATGAAGGAGCGGTGCGGGGCCCTTCTGGCAGAGGGGAAGACTCTGCGGGCCGACGTCGGATGGAGGGCCTCCAACCTGCTGGGAGCCGTGCAGCTCATGAACGCATTCGCCGTGGCGGAGACCGAGCGGAACCCCAAGAAAGTGGCCGCCATCCTGCGGGAGGCCATCGGCCATTTTAAGACGGCCATCGAGACCGTGGACACGCTCGCTGCAGCCGGGTGGAGCCGGAACGTGCCCCGGTGGAACCTGGAACTGCTCTACGGAGAGCAGATGGTCGAGCGCTTTCGGCTCGCCGAGCCTGACGTGCAGAGACAGCTCGACATTCGGGACAACCTGGACGCCATTCTGCCCGAGCAGGGAGGCTACGCGCCGGGCGAGGCCATGGACCTGAAGATTCGCAAATAGGGACTACCCCGTCGGGGGATGGAATGGATCTGGAGAAACCGGCCCTGCTGTGGCTTCTCTCGGCTGTGCCCGTATTTGCGGTCGCGGCCTGGGCGGCTTGGCGCAGGGCGGACCGTTGGCTCAGGGCGTTCGCCGGGCGCAGGGCGAGGGCAGGGTCTTTTCTCGCCGGAGTCTTGTTCCTGACTGCGGCCTGGACAGCCTTGGTCATGGCCCTGGCCGGCCCCCGGGTCCAGGTGGAGAAAATCGTGTTCAACCGCAGCGGGATCGACCTTTGTGTGGGTCTCGATGTTTCAAAGTCCATGCTCGCAGAGGACGTGGTGTTGCAGCGTCTGACCGAGGAGGCGGTTCCTTGGGTTCCGAACCGACTCAATCGGGCAAGGCAGATCTGTCTCGACTTGCTTTCCTCCCTCCAGGGGGAGCGGTTCGGCCTGTACGTGTTCGCGAGCGAGGGCGTGGAAATCGTTCCGTTCACGAGGGACTACGGATTCTGCCGGTACGTGCTTCGACACGTGAACGAGACGGAGATCACCGCCTCTGGCAGCGATCTCGGCGAGGCCATCCGAGCAGGGATCGCGATGTTGGAAGAGTCGGGTGAGGAATCGGTCAAACGCCTTCTTCTGGTCTCCGACGGGGAGGACATCACAACGGACCAGTCGTCCCTGTACGAGTCCGCCCGTTATGCGGCTTCCCGGGGCATCCGAATTTACACACTGGGGGTCGGGACAGGCAGGTCCGTGCTGCTTCCCATACGTTCCAGCGATGCTTCCGGGATCAGCGGCTACTACCTGGATGAGGATGGATCCTACTTGAGAAGCTCCATGGTGAGCGAGACCCTTGAGAGGATCGCGGCTCTCACGGGAGGTGAGTTTTTCCGGGCCGGGGAAGGGAATCCGGCCGCGGAGATTCTCCAGGCGATCCTCAAAGACGCCAGGCAGTTCCGTCAGACGCGCAGCGTGGAGAAAGCCTGGGAGGAACTGTCGGCCCTTTTTGCGGCTCTGGGGATGGCTTGTTTCGGTGCAGGTGTCCTCGTGAGGAGATGAGGGGGCTCCCCCAGGCCTTCGGAAGCGAAGGGAGGTGGGAGAGGAAAGAGAAAAAAGATTGAGTTTCTCAGAAAACAGGCTTATGATAGTGGCCTGCGGATGGGGGGATTGGGTTGGAGGCGGAGAAATCGGTGGAAACCCCAACGGAACACGGAGGTGGTGACATGAAGAAGGGAGCGTTTTTCTTGCTGATCTTTGCCGTCGCTCTGTCCATGATGCTGGGCATGGAGGCGTGCAAGAAAAAAGCGGAGGAAACGGCCGTTCAGGAGGCCCCTCCTGCCGAGCAGGCGGCTCCTGCCGAGCAGGCGGCTCCGGCCAAAGAGGTCATCCGGATCACGTGTTGGGCCGGATACGCTGAGCCCTTTGCCGAGGATTTCAAGGCCTTGGTGAAAGAGAAGTTCAATACCGAGGTCGAGCTGCAGATTTACAATCCGACCGACCAGGACGAGTTCTACATGGCGGCCAAGAACGCGACCGCGGACCTCATCTCTCCTCCCGCCGACCTGGCCAAGACGCCCCGGTTTTTCATGTTCAACGAAGGGAGCATGTACCTTTCCGAGGTGGATCTGAAGAACATTCCGAACTTTGAAAATATGCTTCCGTTCTTCAAGGCGGACGAGTCTCTCATCCACAACGGGAAGCGGTACGGTCTCCCATACAATTGCGGTCCCTACGGGCTGGCATATAACACTGATGTGGTGAAGGAGCCTGTGGAGAGCTGGAACATCCTCTGGGACGAAAAACACGCCGGCAAATACACGATCAACAATAACTTCCCGAAGTGCAACGTCTGGATCACGGCGCTTGCCCTAGGCTACACCTACGAAGACATCTTTGACATCAACAAGCTCGACCGGGCGAAAATCCAGGAAAAACTCAACGTCCTGGCCAAGAACGCCAAGAGCCTCTGGGACGGCTCGGCGAACCCGGACGAATTTCCGGATCTGGCCCTTGCCACGGACTGGGGATTCGCCGCGGCTGCCGCCAACAAGAAAGGCGGCCGCTGGCTGATCGCGAGCCCCAAGGAAGGCGGGACGGCCTGGATCGACACGTGGTGCATCACCCACGCGGCCACCGGCATGAAGAAGAGGCTCTGCGAAGAGTGGATCAACTTCCAGCTCTCCCCAAAGGTGCAGGTGGAAGTGGTCCGGTCGCAGGGCGTCTCTCCGGTTGTGAACAACGTGGCCCCGCTGCTCACGCCTGAGGAAGTCAAGATGTTCCATGTGGGGGACAACGACTACTTCAAGACCGTGGCCATCTGGCGGGTGATGAGCGAAGAGACCGAGAAGGCCTTCACCGACATGTGGGAAGAGGCCAAAAAGCACCGAACCCCGTAAAAAGGATCTGGGCCGGGACCGATAGGTTCCGGCCGACGCCGCTGAACAGAACGGGCGGCCCCCTGCAGGGCCGCCCGTTTTACCTTTCTGCCTTTTTTTTGCTTCTTTCCCTCTTCGTGCCCTTTTGCTCCGGTCGGCGCGAAAACCGGCAAATCACTTTCCAGCTCTCATGAGCGCTTTCATGCTGAAGTCGTCCTCGGTGAGTTTTTGCGATGCGTAGAGGGTCAGGAATTTCGGGGACGTGGGGTGACAACAGCTCGCGTGCCCGCTCCGGTCGTCGTACATCATTTGCAGGCCCGGCCCGGGATAGGTTTCCTCTTTCTCCTGTCCCGGCAGGTGAACGAAAATGAGGCTTTGGACCATGCTTTTCCAGTACTCGCCGCTTCGGTTGTGAACCATCTTGTAATAAGGGTAGAAGGCTTCCTGATCCATCCAAAAGATTTGCTTTCCATAATTGTAAAAGGGATCCTTCGGCGTGCCTTCCAGGATGTAGGCCGGCCGCACCGCGTACACCGTATTCGTGGGCGCCCAGGGAGCTCCCTTGAAATCCGGCGCCTCGTAGCCGAAGACCACATGGGGGTAATCGGCCCTGATCCGCCAGCCCTCGGCCTTCTCGTCCCGCTCTAGGGGTTGCAAATCCACGGCTCCCAGACAGGCCAGCACCTGTCCCTGCCCCAGGAGTTTCCAATCGAAGGTCTGGATTTTCCCCCTGAAGAGGTAGGCGTCGTCGTTACAGAAGTCCGACCCGAGAAAGGCGTCTGACGCATTGGCCGGCGGGAGCTTCCTCACCCTGCGGAGCGCCGGGGCATAGCTCCAGAATTGGTCGGTTTCGAGCCCGAAGACTCTCCAAAGCAATGTTGCCACTCCCGCAACATCGTAAGGAGATGTGACCCCGATCAGGTCCTTGAAATAACACCGGTCCGGGTTGGGAATCGGTCCCAAGGATCTTCCCGTGAAGAAAAGTCGGTACCAGAGGCACTCAATTCTGCGCTCATATCCCTTCTGCCCGACCCATACGGTGTCGAACCAGTACTGCTGGCTGTTCGAGACCATCTGGGCGATGAAGAAATTCCACATGATCTTGCAGCCGGCCTGCGGATCCGAGGGATCGATGTCGGGAAAGGGCAAGCCGTAGACGAACTCCGAGATCTTCCCCGAGGCCTTTTCGATGAGAACGCCGTCCGCGTCCAGGGCGTATTTTCCGGCATTCTCGCGGCTTGCCCGCTCGAATTTGCTGCCCCCCTTGAAATTGAGCTGGGTTTCGACTACGGGCAGGATGTAGTATCCCTTCTTGACCCACTCCAGGACCGAGGGAGGCAACAAATCTTTTGCTTCTTCCCAGTTTTCCTTTGTGATCGTTTCCCCTGCTTTCGGCAGGGCAAACGCAGCGGTTGCAAGAGCCAAGAACATCCAGACTGCGAAGCAAAGGACTGCCGACGTCTTTTTCATTGCGAGTCTCCTTCCTTCTGGACTTCCCAGGGAGGCTTCAGCCGTCCGTCAAGGGAAGAGATAGGTGATTCGCATCAGGGCTTGGTCCCGGTCCCGGAAGATGCCGATTCCGGTGAAATTCCCGTCGATGAACTGGTACTTCAGAAGCAACTCGAAGTTCCCGTATCGGTACTTGATCGAGGGCTCAAGGTACCAGGCGTTTCGGTAGTCCGCTGCCAGGGCGATCTGGGGGACGAGATCCCCGTCCATATAGTAGGTGTTGATCATAAGGGTTGCCTGGTATTCGTTCCTGTGCAACTTGACGTAGTAATCCGGAGAAAGAGGATCCGTTTTCCCGTAGATCGGAAGGGCGAGCCTGTAGGTCTCGCTCCAATTATGCAGAATATGCTGACCGTACACTTGCGCAGACACGAGGAAGGTATTCTTGTGATTGAGAAAGCGGATCCAGATATTGTTGTCCAGGCCCAAAACCCACCGCAGAATGCCTGCGTCCGGATAAGTCCCTTCCTGCGGGCCGAACGGGAGCGGGATGTATCCTAGAGCATTGCTGTCCAAACTTTCAGGGATGGGCTCATCTGGTTCCTTGTAAATCAGCCAGTTAGAGGGGCGAAATCACGCCATGGAAGTTGAGGTTCCCTTTTTCGGCGGCCTGCTGCTGTCCAAAG
>Ga0073932_1003279_pt1 | contig 22207 bp, 17 predicted proteins | sample DewCreD2012metaG_FD_76967 | JGI IMG/M metagenome (GOLD analysis project Ga0073932, IMG submission 76967) | Hot spring sediment bacterial and archeal communities from British Columbia, Canada, to study Microbial Dark Matter (Phase II) - Dewar... ...
GTCAGGTTGGCCAATGACGGGATGAAGGACCTGCGATCTCAGATCTATCTCATTTTACCCCTGAAGAGCTGATCCCAAGTTTATCGGCGATGCGGACCAGGTCCGCCAGGGAGTCGGCGCCGATCTTCCGCATGACGCGGGCTCGGTGCACCTTGACGGTCTTTTCGGTGGTCCCGAGGTCGAAAGCGATCTGCTTGTTCAGCATACCGGTGACGACAAGTCTGAAGACTTCATGTTCACGCGGAGTGAGGCATTTCAAACGCGCACGGAGCTCCTGAAGCTGCCGTTGCTCCCGCTTGACCTGCCGGTCCCGGGCCACGGCCCTGGTAATGACAGCCAGCAGCTCCTCATCCAGAAAAGGCTTCTGGAGAAAATCCACGGCGCCGGCTTTCATGGCCCGCACACTCATGGGCACCGTTCCATGGCCGGTGATGAAGATCACGGGAAGCGCGATGCCCCTGGCGGCCATGCGCTCCTGCAGCTCGAGCCCGCTGAGCTTGGGCATGTCGACATCGAGGACGAGGCAGCCCCACAGTTCCGGATGCTGAAAGTCCAGGAAGTCCTCGGCGGACGAGAAGGTCTCGACCTCGTAACCCTCCGATCGGAGCAGCCGCCCCAAGGCTTTGAGTACGGAGGGATCGTCGTCCACCACGCACACTACCGGTCCTTCATCGGTCTTCACTGAAACGCGCCCCTCTCTGCAACGACCCCGATCTTCCAGAGCATTTCGGCCCCTCATGTCTCATGAGGAATGTCTATCGGGAGCTGGCGATCCTCATCGCAGCCTGCGGTGATTATTAAACCAGCAGATCGGGGAAGTCAAAGCAACGGAATCCCGAAAAAGCCTTTCGACGGTCTCCGTGGCTTGAACCCAAATCGAGCGATCAACTTTTGGCCGTTAGCCGTCAGCTCAATAAAACCGCCAGAATATCGCTTCGGTTGCCATGGCCTGACGGGTGAAAAACTCTAGAGTGCAACCCGTTGATTTTTTTGCTAAGAGCTAACCGCTAATGTCTTATGACTGAGATCAGGTCGGAGGCTGCCGCGACGGGATGCGCCGAGGGCAGCGCCCTATTGGACCAAGGTCCAATGGCACACGGAGCCGCAACGTGCTCTTTTTCGAATCGAGCGATCAGTTCATGGCTGTTTCGCACGAGCTCAACACCACGGGAAGGTTCAAGAATCATTCATAAATCCCGGCGGGCGAGGACATCGGCCCATCGCCCGACCATCGCGCGGAGGTTGATCCATGGAGGAAACCACAAGGTCACATGCTGGAAGATTGGCCATTCGCAATTTTAGGGTCGCCGCCGACGCCCTTCTGCTCATCGGGCGCTTCAAGATGAACGGTCGGTCCGGCCAGGTGCTCCAGGATGCCCTCAAAACCCTCAGCCCCGAGATTTACGGCACCATGAACGACCCCAGGAGCATTGAGCTGAAGGGGCTGGAATACGTGATGGACAGACTCCCCAGGGGTATCGAGGAATGCAGCCGATTCGTGATGACCTCCGAGGAGGATCTCGGGGATGCCACCTTCGTGATGCTGCAGCCGCCAAAGCGCAGAAGGACCTCCTACCGCATCAATGACAAGGAGATGTGCTTTGTGATCACCCGTGGGTTCAGCGAAATCTACGATATCCTGACGCATCTCACTTTCCTGCATATCGAGGCGCAGAATATTCACAGTAAAATGAGAGACCAGGAGGGAAACCTGACTACCGAATGGAAGGAATTGGAGAAATTTGTGGAAATTGAAGAAGAGCTCGACAATGAGCGCCTGAACCGGGCAATCTGGAACTTGAGCATCATTCTTGGCAGGACTTTTCATGAAACCAGAGCGTCCTACCAATATTTTGATCAGTCCGGAAGAGATTTGAAAGCCAGCAACAGCCTGTTTTCCATCATATATAAACTTGGGAAAGTGACTGAGAACATCGTCAAGAATCAAACCGATATAGAAATTCAATTCACTCCGGATTTAAGTCATGTCATTCTTCATCATATATATGGCAAGAAATGGGCTGCAAACATCAAGCAGAGATTATTAGACTTGAATTTATATTCTCGTCCTTTGCATTTGATTAGCTCAAATCTTCACAGCGTGCTCAATCTCCTGTATGGATACGCGGCGACGAGGCCCGGTCCGGACACCGGCTTCACTCAGGATTTGCCTGCGTTCATCCAGGAGATACGGAACAGCAGGGCTCAAGTCCTGGATTATGCCAAACATCATGGGTTCCATGAAGTTCCCGATGAATCCGGCGCGCACGTGGACTGTCAGATCGTCGACACCGCAGCCCTGGACCTGGACGGTTTGCACCCAGATCTGAAAGTCGACAGGCAAGCCGTGGAAGCGGAGAAGCCGGTCGTTCTCGTCATGGATTATGCCTTCGGAACGCAGGCTTATGAGCTGATCGATTCACTGCTGAAGCCCGTGGTGATGGATGGTGCGGACAAGAACCTGAACCTGCGCTCCATTTCAGTGATGGGCAAGGCGGGAACGCTCATGGGGAAGAAGGGCGACATCATGATCCCCACGGCCCATGTGCTCGAAGGCTCCGCGCACAATTACATCCTCGACAATGATCTGACGACCGAGGACTTTGCAGGCTACGTGGATGTTTTCGTGGGTCCGGTGATCACGGTGCTCGGAACCTCCCTGCAGAATCGGGATGTGCTGGAGACCTTCAAGACCACGAGCTGGAAGGCCGTCGGCCTGGAGATGGAAGGGGGCCACTATCACCGCGCCATCAATGCCGCCATGATTCGCGGGCACATCTCGAAGGATGTCAAGGTTCGATATGCCTATTATGCCTCGGACAACCCCCTCAAGAGCGGGCAGACCCTCGCCTCGGGCAGCCTGGGAGCGGAGGGGATCCGACCGACCTACATGATTACGAAATCCATCCTCGAGAAGATCCTGCAGCCGCGGCATCAGTACCCCTGACACGATAGGGCCGGGTTGCGTCCCGGCCAACCCCTTCAACGAGGAGCCGGAAGCTCTCGGTACAGAGTTCATACGCTCTTGCCGGCCACAGCCGCCGCGGCGGTTCAGCTCTCGTGCTTTTCAGGCCGGAGCAGCGAGGCCCCTCCCGCTCCCAGGACCAAGGCGACGACGCCGGCGATGACGAATGCCGGGGCGAATGACTTGGTGGCGTCGGCAATGGCTCCGGCGAGATAAGGTCCGATGGCCTGCCCGATGCCGAAGACGACGGTCAGGAGGCCAAGGGCGGCGGGTGCCAGCGTGGGACCGAACACGTCGCCCGCGAGGGCGGCCATGAGCGCCGGGATGCTCCAGGCGGTGAGCGCAAACAGGGCTGAGGACAGGACCACCGCCCTCGGCTCACTGCTGAGCCCGAAAACGGCGAATCCCAGGCCCTGCAAAGTGAAGACGGCCACCAATGCGATCCGTCGGCCGAACCGGTCCGAAACGGTGCCCCAGAGGAAGCCGCTCACCAGCGACACCATGCCGATCTTCATCCAGAGCGAACCGGCTGAGGCGACCGTAAAACCGCTCTCCCGCACGAGATGCGTGATGAAGAACGTCGAATAGATGATGTAGGAAAAGCCGAAGGCAAAGTAGATGGCGGAAAGCCGCCACAGCATGCGGGATTTATAGACGAGCCCCCAGCGCAGAACAGCGGTGCCGTTGATGGCGGTGCCCTGCTGGATTTCGGACTGGCCGGCGCCCACCGGGGTCAGCCCCTTCTCCTGGGGCCGGTTTCGCAGCAGCAGCGCGCAGAGCCCGCAAGCCACCAATCCCAGTGCACCGAGCACAATCCAGCTGACGCGCCAGCCGTCGGGACCCCACGCATCGAGGATGGCGGGGATCAACGGGCCGGTCACGATGAGTCCCAGGCTTGAACCGGCCACGCCAATGCCCGAGGCAAGCCCGCGCCTTCGCATGCCAAACCATGCGGAAACCAGACCCATGGCCGGAACGTTGCCGCCCGCGCCGCCGACCCCGGCAAGGAAGCGGCCGATGCAGGCCGAGCCGAACGATGGAAAAAGACCGGTGAAAATCATGGCAAGGCTCACGATGAGCAGCGACACCGAGATGACGATTCGGGGGCCGAAGCGGGCGGCGAGCATGCCGGCAAAGACGACCGTGAGCAGATAGCCGATGAGGTTCAGCGTCTGCAACTCCCCCACCTGGGTGTTCGAAAGCCGCAGCCCCTCCTGCATGGCGGGCAGGATGCTCGTGTAGCCAAACCGCGCAAGCCCCAGTGCGCTGAAGACGGCGGAAACGATCAGGGCGAGCACCACGAAGCCGTAATGCAGCGCGGGGGAATGCTCTTCATCCCGTGGTGGACTTTTCCGGTTCATTCGTTCAGCGATGAGTCACCCGTCACTTGCTGATCCGGCTGATTTTCGTACCCTGAAGACCGAGACCGCCCATGAGGCCCTTTTGGCCGAAGAAGAAGGCGTAGATGTCCGAATGCAGGGTCGTCGTGGACATCGAAGCGGCTTTTCCCACGTCAACGATAACGATGCTGGGCCCGGTGCCAAGCTCCCAGCCGTCGGTCCGATTGATATAGTCAATGGCCGAATCGCTCATCAGGAACAAGGCGTATCCGTATTTCTGCAGCCCCGCCTGCAGTCCGTAGGACGCCTGGATCGTGCTGTAATACCCCGCTGTCTTCCCGCGCGTGAAGAGAACCCCTTCGCCATACTGACCTCCCACGATGAAGCCCCCCTTGACGATGCTCGGGAAGACCAGGACGGCTCTGGCTTTTTGTCCCAGAGCCTTCGCCGCGGGCGACTGCGCGTAAAGCTTCTGCAGGGCGCTCCTCGCTGCACTGTCGATCTCCGCCGCCGATGCACCCAGGACGGGATGAGGGTTGAATAGCATGGTTCCAGCCGACAGAAGTGCCAGGAGTGCCAAACTAACGCTGTAATATCTCATGATCGTGTCCTCGATTTCAAACAGTTCGTGTTGGACGAGCCCTGGACCAATCCAGGAAAAGCAGCGCCTCATGCCCCTTCGAGTCACCCGAAACCATGAAAACGCTCCCGGCGGGGCTGGTTTTCAACTTGAAACCTTTCAGGGCAGGGAAAAGGGAGGTGCCACCTTTTGCCCAAAGTCACTGTCGAGCTCGCGGCGCAGCCATAAGCTAGCCGTCCGTTTTGGCGAGCGGTATGTTTCGAGCCAGCTCATACATCAGGGCAGCCTGGACTTTGTTTTCCAGCTGGTAGTAGCGAGCCACCTTTTTGTCCGGGAGAACTTCCCGAAACTTGGGGAGGTAGGCCTGAATCAGCTTCAATCGCAAAGCTTCGATCTCGATAGACTCGTCAAGCAGCTTCCTGGCGATATCGTCGGTCAATTTCTCATACGATTCCTCATACTCCTTGATCAGATTCATGGTTCGGGCTCGAATCAAAAACAGCTCATCCTGGTAGCGCTCATAAACCGGCCAGAAAGACTTGGCTTCAGCCTCGCTCAACTGCATGTTCTCCGCGACAAGAAGCTTCTTGTCCGAGCGGATCTTTTCAAGAACGATCTGCATGTTGTCCGCCGCCTTCTCCTCAGCCGACACCGGGGCGGCGGCCATCACCATCGCCGCCAGCAGTAAAACGCTAAGAACCGCCTTTCGCCTCTTCACCTTCCTCCTCCTTCGATGGATTCATCGAGCCATTTGATGGGACTTCCCTCAGGGATGGCAGTATGGCGCGTACGGACACGGTTTATCGCCACCTGCGCAGCCAAAATCCTGCACCGTCACGGGATTGGGAGTGGACATGGTTTGTACATGCCCGCAGCCGGCGATGCTCAACAAGACTATCAGCAAAAGGACCCTGGTCACCGTTGGCTTCATGTTCATCCCTCCATCCTTCCCGGCTGTTTTTCCAAAATCAAACCAAGAGGCCCCCAATTCCCCGGCCTCGCCTTCCCCGCAGGCGGCCTAAGAATTACAGCAATGGACGGCATATAGATATTGGACCTTGGTCCAACATTCGCCACGAGTCATCACATTTTCTATAAATATTTCCAAAGGTTATAAACTCCAGGATTTCTAGCGCTCAGAGTATGCCGATTATACTACAAACGGTCAATGTACTGAGCTAATATCCGTAAGCAAAGAGCTGATGGCTTCATTCAGGCAATACAAGAGACAGGGGAGCCCCATGAGGCGCCCCAAGGGAGGAATGCGGCGCACTTGATTGCTTTCCCGTCATATTGGACCAAGGTCCAATAGTATTCCCCTTCGCTCTCCCCTATGCTCACCATGCGTTGAGAGAGGACGTTTCCCATGTGCCCCTTATCCTTCGCTCCCTTGCTGGTGGAATCGGCGCGGAGATCAAGGCGGGGAGCCTTGTCATTCCTCTATGGAAGAGGAGCCTGTGTGCTGCCCGAGAAGCCTTATAATGTATTCGTTGTGGACGATGACGAGTCCGTCCGGAAGGCTTTGAAGCGATTGCTCAGGGTCCATGGATACCTTGTCATCACCTTCGAGTCCGCAGAGGCTCTCCTCCGCTCCGACTGGCTGCACACGGAAGGCTGTATCCTGTTGGACGTGCGTCTTCCCGGCCTGTCGGGCCCGGAGCTCTACGAAAAGCTCGAGGCCGTCAAGAGGATTCACCCGGTGATTTTCATGACCGCTCATGACAACCCGGAATGGAGAGATTGGGTCGCCAATACGGATGCAGTGGCCTGCCTTCGAAAACCGTTCGACCAGCAATCGCTGCTCGATGCGGTCCGTCTGGCGGCCGGCAGAGGCCATGCGGCCGAGCCCGATCCATGCAACCATGTAAACTGATCCCTCAGGCCCGGCACCACCGGGCGTGATTTCTCAACCGTTCGCCGGCTCCCAGGCTCGGACCTGGGAGCGAGCCGATTCGGACCTGAATTGAGCGATGAGCTTTTGGCTGTCAGAGATCAGCTCGACGATCATACAGGGTGTCCACCATCCGTTCAAACTTCGACGGGCGAGAATCTCGAAAGCACAACTTATGGAATCTTTTGGCTAAAAGCTAATTGCTGACGACCAGCCCCTCCAATCAGGCCGGACGGTCATTCTCACCCGTTTGGGCCGGACTCGCATCTTGGGGCGGATTTCGAGGAGAACCGCCATGCAGACACCCGAGCTCGATTTTTCCATATCGAAACTGGGGGAGTGCCGCATTCCGTCCCCCATGACCAACGGGCACACCATTTCCGACACGGATCATGTGCTCTACCACAACCATCTCGAGAAGATCGAGGAGATCCTGCGGGCTGGGCAATCCCCGCCCTTTTTCGAGAAGGCGGGCCCCAGGGAGAAGATCTACTTCGATCCCTCCAAGCTCAAGTGCGGCATCGTCACCTGCGGAGGGCTCTGCCCGGGCCTGAACGATGTCATTCGCGCCATCGTGATGAGCCTGTGCCACCACTATGGGGTGCGGACCATTTTTGGTTTTCGCTATGGTTACGAGGGTCTCTCCCCACGACACGGGCACACCCCCATGGAGCTCACTCCCGCCGTGGTGGCGGGGATTCATGAGCAGGGAGGCACGATCCTGGGCTCATCGCGTGGGCCTCAGGATGTCCCGGAGATGGTGGACACCCTGGAGCGGATGAATGTTGGGATTCTCTTCGCCATCGGCGGTGACGGGACCTTGAGGGGAGCCCAGGCCATCTCCGGGGAAATCGGCAAACGGGGGCTGAAGATCGCGGTCATCGGCGTCCCCAAGACCATAGACAACGACATATCGTGCCTTCAGAGGTCCTTCGGCTTCGAAACGGCCGTCACGGAAGCGGGAAGAGCTATCACGTCGGCCCACACGGAGGCCCTCGGCGCCAGGAACGGCGTGGGACTGGTGAAGCTCATGGGGCGGGAATCCGGCTTCATCGCCGCCTACGCCGCCCTGGCCTACAACGACGTCAATTTCTGCCTGGTGCCCGAGATTCCCTTCACCCTGGAAGGCTTCCTCGATGCTCTCGATAGGCGGCTCGAGAGAAAGGGCCATGCCGTCATCGTGGTCGGCGAAGGGGCGGGCCAGGACCTGATGCAGGCCACGCAGGAGCGGGACGCGTCGGGCAACGTTCGGTTCGGGGACATCGGGGTGTTCCTTCGGGACCGCATCATTGCTCATTACAAGGATCTGGGGAAGGACATGACCCTCAAATACATCGATCCCAGCTACATCATACGGAGCGTGCCGGCCAATGCCCACGACTCGGCCTTCTGCCTGCTTCTGGGGCACAACGCGGTCCACGCGGGGATGTCGGGCCGAACCAACATGGTGGTGGGGGACTGGGGCGGGGAGTTCACCCACGTTCCGATTCCCATGGCCGTTTCCCGGCGCAAGAAGATCGATCCGGGCGGGAGACTGTGGAGCATCGTCCTGGCTTCAACGGGTCAGCCGGCAGTGATGTGACCGCTTGGGGCGTGACCTGTCCCTCACCGGCCCACCACCCGCTCCGTCAGGGCGAGAAAGAGATTCGTCGGCGTGGTTCCGGGCAGCTTCTCGACCCTCGAATTCCGCCACTAGGAAGGGTGAGTGTTGATTGTCAACGAACAACTGAATCAAAGGAGGCGTGACATGTCCGTTCCCAGGATCGCCATCAATGGATTTGGCCGCATCGGCCGGATTGTGACGCGCATCGCCAAGCTGCGCAGACACTTCGACGTGGTGGCCATCAACGACCTGACCGCCCCCGAGCATCTCGCGTATGCCTTCAAGTACGACAGCGTTCACGGGCTGTATCCGGGCGAGGTGCGACTCGAAGGCGACATCCTGACCGTCGACAACGACCCGTTCAAGGTGCTCGGAGAAAAGGACCCCGAGAGACTCCCCTGGAGCGAGCTTGGGGTGGACTACGTCATCGAGAGCACCGGGAGGTTCCGCAAGATCAGCGAGCTCGAGAGCCACCTCAGGGCCGGGGCCAAACGCGTCATCGTGACGGTGCCCACCAAGGACTATCTCGAGAGCACCGTGGTCCTCGGCGTGAACGATCATGTTCTGACCAGGGAGGCGAGGATCATCAGCAACGCCAGCTGCACGACCAACTGTGCCGCGCCGCTGGCCCTGGTGCTGCACCGGGAGTTCGGCATCAAGCGCGGCCTCCTCACCACCGTGCACGCCTTCACCGCCGACCAGAGGCTGGTGGATGCGCCGCACAAGGATTTCAGGCGATCACGCCACGCGAGCATGAACATCATCCCCACGGAAACCGGGGCGGCGCGAGCCATCGGCCGTGTCATCCCCGAGCTGGAGGGCAAGCTGGATGGAATGGCCATGCGGGTCCCGGTGCCCGATGGAAGCGTGGTGGACCTGACCGTCGAGCTTGCCAGGGCGGTGACCAGGGAAGAGGTGAACGGTGCGGTCCGGAATGCGGCCGAGGGGGACCTCAAGGACATTCTCCAGTACCAGGAGGATCCCGTCGTCTCCAGCGACATCATCGGGAACAGCCATTCGAGCATCTTCGACCCGGCCCTCACCCAGATCATGGAGGGAACCCTGGTCAAGGTGATCTCCTGGTACGACAACGAGTGGGGCTACAGCTCCCGCGTCGAGGATTTGATTTCCCGCCTGGCGGCCATGGACGGCTTGGGGGTGGATTTCATGGGCTGAGGGTCCAATGGGCGGAATGGCATCATGGAAGAAAATGCCCATTGGGCGCTCAAGCGTTTAGACTTGGTGTTCGGGATCAGGCACCGCCCTGAACGGAAACCCTGGTCCTCAATTTTCCTGACGACAGGAGGCCCCCCATGCCAGTAGCTGATTACGCAACCTATTGCCGTATGCTCGACAAAGCCAGGGAGAACCGTTTCGCCTATCCGGCCATCAACGTCAGCTCCCTCACCACCGCCAATGCCGTTCTCAAGGGACTGGCCGAAAGCCGAAGCGACGGAATCGTCCAGGTGTCCACGGGAGGGGCGGCCTTCGCGTCCGGGTCGTCGGTGAAGGACATGGTGCTGGGGGCCATCTCCCTGGCCGAGCATGTCCACAGGGTGGCCGACCGCTACGACATTGTCGTGGCTTTGCACACGGACCACTGCCAGGCCCAGGTGCTGGACACCTTTCTGGTACCCCTGGTGGCGGAGACCGAGCGCCGTCGCAAGGCCGGGCTTCCCAACCTCTTCAACAGCCACATGTTCGACGGGAGCGCCCTGTCCCTGAAGGAGAACCTGGACATCGCGGTGCCGCTCCTGGAGCGCTGCCACCGGAGCGAGCTGATCCTGGAGGTGGAGGCCGGGGTCGTGGGCGGCGAGGAGGACGGCATCAAAGCGGAGGGGGCCCCGGCCGAGAAGCTTTACACCACCCCCGAGGACATGCTGGAAGTCGCCCGGCGCCTGGGGGCCGTCAAGGGAGCGCGTTTTCTCCTGGCCGCCACCTTCGGCAACGTCCACGGAGTCTACAAGCCCGGGCATGTGAAGTTGAAACCCTCCATTCTCAAGGACGGCCAGGACGCCGTGGAGAAGGAGTACGGTCGGGGGGCCCGGTTCGACCTGGTCTTTCACGGCGGCTCCGGCTCCCTCCCGGAGGAGATTCACGAGGCCATCGACTACGGCGTCGTCAAGATGAACATCGACACGGACACCCAGTATGCCTTCACCCGGGCCGTGGCCGACCACATGTTCCGCAATTACGACGGGGTCCTCAAGGTGGACGGCGAGGTGGGGAACAAGAAGAAATATGATCCCCGGTCCTACCTGGCCCTGGCCGAGGCAGCCATGGCCGAGCGGGTCAAGGCGGCGGTCACGGCCCTCCGGGGGGCGGGAACCACCCTGTTTGCCGCGAAATAGCGCCGAGGGCGCGCAGATCGAACCAGAGCCAAGGGAGCTGCGAGATGGTGAGCAAAGTCAGGGACAGGGAGTCGGCGGCGGACGTCTGCCCCGGCGGTCGTTCGGAACTGAGCGTCGAAGGGCTGAGGCGCAATTTCCGTGAGCATCTCTTTTACACCCGGGGACGGGTCCCCAGGGGTGCCACGAAAAATGACCTTTACATGGCCCTCGCCTACACGGTGCGGGACCAGCTCCTGCACCGATGGATCAAGAGCGTCGAGCAGATGGGGCGCACGGGGCTCAGGATCGTCAGCTATCTGTCGGCGGAATTCCTCCTGGGGCCGCATCTCGAAAACAACTTGATCAACCTGGGCATTTACGACGAATTCCGCAAGACCTGCGACCTGGAAGGCTTCGACATCCAGGCCGTCTTCGACCAGGAGGAGGAGCCCGGCCTCGGGAATGGCGGGCTGGGACGGCTGGCGGCGTGCTACCTGGATTCCCTCGCGACGCTCGAGATCCGCGCCATGGGGTACGGCATCCGCTACGAATTCGGCATTTTCGACCAGGAGATCCGGGACGGCTGGCAGGTGGAGCGTACCGACGAATGGCTTCACAACGGCAACCCCTGGGAGCTGCCCAGGCCGGAGATCACCTTCCAGGTGAGCTTTGGGGGGCGGACCGAGCCTTACGAAGACGACCGGGGCCGCTACCGGGTTCGATGGATTCCTCACCGGACCGTCAAGGGGGTCGCATACGACACCCCCATCCTGGGCTACCGCGTCAACACCTGCAATCTGCTGCGGCTCTGGAAGGCCGAGGCGGTGGAGTCCTTCGAGCTCGAGGCCTTCAATGTGGGCGACTACTACGGGGCCGTGGAGCAAAAAGTGGCATCCGAGAACATCACCAAGGTGCTCTACCCCAACGATGAGCCCCTCCAGGGGAAACAGCTGCGGCTCGAGCAGCAGTATTTCTTCGTTTCCTGCTCTCTTCAGGACATGCTGCGCATCCACAGGGCATTCGGCGGCGAGCTGAAGGACTTCGCCAAGCACTTTGCAGTCCAGCTCAACGACACGCACCCCGCCATCGGGGTTGCCGAGCTCATGCGGCTCCTCGTCGACGAGTACGGCATGGACTGGGAGCCCGCCTGGGAGATCACCCGAAGCACCTTCGCCTACACCAATCACACGCTGCTTCCCGAGGCCTTGGAAAAGTGGCCCATCGACCTGTTTGCCGGCCTTTTCCCCCGGCACATGGAGATCATCTTCGAGATCAACCACCGCTTTCTGGATGAAGTCAGGGAGCGGTTCCCCGGAGACGATGAACGGCCGGCCAGGATGTCCCTCATCGACGAGCAGGGCGTGCGCTACGTGCGCATGGCTCACCTGGCCTGCGTCGGGAGCCATGCCATCAACGGGGTGGCGGAGCTCCACACCAGGCTCCTCAAGGAAACCGTGCTGCGCGACTTTTACGAGATGATGCCCGAGAAATTCAGCAACAAGACCAACGGGGTCACCCCCCGGCGCTTCATGGTCTTGAGCAATCCTGGGCTGAGCCGGCTCATCAATGGGAAAATCGGCGAAAACTGGATCGTCGAGCCGGAGGAGCTCCGCCGGCTCGAGGAGTTCGCCGACGATGCATCGTTCCGCCAGGAATGGCGACAGGTGAAGCTTGCAAACAAGCAGAATCTCGCCCGGCTAATCCGCGAGCGCACCGGCATCGTGGTCGACCCCTCTTCCCTGTTCGACATCCAGGTGAAACGGATCCATGAATACAAGCGCCAGCACCTGAACGTGCTGCACATCATCGCGCTCTACAATCGCATCAAAAAGGACCCCTCCATCGATCTCGTTCCGAGGACCTTCATCTTCGGGGGGAAGGCCGCCCCCGGGTATTTCATGGCCAAGCGGATCATCAAGCTCATCAACTCCGTAGGAGACGAGGTCAACCAGGACGCCGACGTGGCGGGGAGGCTGAAGGTGGTTTTCCTGCCCGATTTCAACGTCAAGAACGCCAAGCTCATCTACCCGGCGTGCGACCTGTCGGAGCAAATCTCCACGGCGGGGATGGAGGCATCGGGGACCGGCAACATGAAGTTTTCCATGAACGGGGCCCTGACCATCGGCACCCTGGACGGCGCCAACGTGGAAATCCGCGAGGAGGTGGGCGCCGGGAACTTCTTCCTGTTCGGGCTGACGGCCGAGGAGGTCGACTCGCTCCGGAGGAGCGGGTACCACCCCCGGGAGTACTACCATCAGAACGCGGAGCTCCGGGAGGTCATCGAACGAATCGGCTCGGGCCATTTTTCCGGCGGCGACCTGGAGCTTTTCAAGCCCCTGGTGGATTCGCTCCTGTTCCACGACACGTTCATGCTCTTCGCCGACTTTGGACCCTACCTGGAGGCCCAGGAAAAGGTGGACGCGGCTTGGCGCGACCCCGAGCACTGGACCCGCATGTCCATTCTCAACACGGCCCGCATGGGCAAGTTCTCGTCTGACCGGGCCATCCGCGAGTATTGCCGGGATATCTGGAAGGTCAAGCCCGTCCCGGTCGTTCTGGATTGATGGGGTGGGCTGGCATGTCAGACGGTAGGGCCGGGTTGCGTCCTGGTCGCTGCCCCCTGGGGTCATGAAGCATCGTCAGGAAAAAGCCATGGAAAAACAGCATGCGGCGGATGAATGGGCGAGAGTCGAGGGGGGGCCGTGGCCCCTGGGGGCCACGTGGGTGGAGTCGGATCGGGCCTACAACTTTGCCCTGTTTTCACGCCACGCCACCAGGGTCACCCTGCTGCTCTACAGCGAGCGCGACCCGGCCAGGCCGGTGCGGAGCCATGTCTTCGACCCCGTGCTCAACAAGGGCGGCCTGATCTGGCACTGTCGCTTGCGGGAAGAGGACCTGGGCGGAGCGACCCTTTACGGATACCGAGTCGAAGGTCCCGGAGACCCGTCCGGCGGCCACCGGTTCGACCCCGAGAAGGTGCTCCTGGACCCTTTCGCCTCTTCCGTCTTTTTCCCGCCGGCGTACAGCCGCTCTTCAGCATCGAAGCCCGGTCCCACCGATGGGATGGCGCCGCTCGGGAGACTCTCCAGGGGCCTCGAACCGTTCGATGCGGATTCAGCTCCGCGACCCCGGCACACCCACGACTGCATCGTCTACGAGCTCCACGTGAAGGGTTTTACGGCCAGGCCCAATTCGGGCGTGAGCCCTGAAAAACGGGGGACCTTTGCCGGGCTCACGGAGAAGATCCCGTACCTCCAGGATCTCGGAATCACCGTGGTGGAGCTCCTTCCAGTCCACCAGTTCGACCCCCAGGAGGGGAACTACTGGGGCTACATGACCCTCAACTTCTTTTCGCCCCACCACGCCTACGCCTCGGGCGATCCCTGCGGGGAATTCCGCGCCATGGTGAAAGCCTTTCACGATGCCGGCATCGAAGTTTGGATCGACGTGGTCTACAACCACACCAGCGAGGCCGGCGCCGACGGTCCGCCGTACAGCTACCGGGGCATCGACAACAGGAGCTATTACCTCAGCCGGCGGGATACCGGTGAATACCCGAACGACACCGGCTGCGGGAACACCATGAACTGCGCGCACCCCATCGTCCGGGCCCTCATCCTCACAAGCCTGCAGCACTGGGCCGTGAACCTGCACGTGGATGGCTTCCGATTCGATCTGGCCTCGATCTTCACGCGCTCCCTCGACGGCTCCGTCAACACCCTGGACCCGCCGCTCGTCTCTGAAATCGCTCTCCTCGGCTACCTGCGGGATGTGAGACTCGTTGCCGAGGCCTGGGACATCGGCTGCTATCTCCTTGGCCGGAGCTTCCCCGGCCTCATGTGGCGCCAGTGGAACGGCAAGTTCCGGGATGACGTCCGCTCCTTCGTGAAGGGGGACCCCGGCAAGGTCGGTGCGCTGATGCAGCGCCTCTACGGCAGCGACGACCTGTTTCCGGAGGGCCCGGTGGAGGTCTATCGCCCCCATCAGAGCGTGAATTTCATCACCGCCCACGACGGTTTCTGCCTTTACGACCTGGTCGCCTACAATGAAAAGCACAACGAAGCCAACGGCCACGACAACACGGACGGGACCAGCGACAATCTAAGCTGGAACTGCGGCTGGGAGGGCGACACGGGGGCTCCCTGGGAGGTCAGGGCACTCCGGAGGAGGCAGATCAAGAACTTTTTCTGCCTGCTCATGCTGGCCAACGGGACCCCCATGTTCTGCGCCGGAGACGAATTCATGAACACCCAGCAGGGGAACAACAACCCCTACAACCAGGACAACGAGATCACCTGGCTGGATTGGGACCTTCTCGATCGCAATCAAGACATGTTCCGGTTCTTCAAGGGCATGATCGCATTCCGCAAGGCGCACCCTACCATCGGGCGGGGCCGCTACTGGCGCCGCGATGTCGGCTGGTATGGACCGGCGGGCGCGGTGGACTTCTCGTTCGAATCACGTTCTCTGGCCTACTTCCTCCGTGGATCGAAGCTTGGGGATTCAGACCTTTACGTGATGATCAACGGTCACTGGGAGGATGTGGTTTTCACGGTGCAGGAGGGGCGGGAGGGCGACTGGCGCCGGGTGGTGGACACCAGCCTTTCCAGTCCCGATGACATGGCGGAGCCGGGAAGGGGGGAGCCCGTTTCCAGCCTCGATATGCCGGTCAGGGCCAGGTCCATCGTGGTGCTGGAACGGCCGATACGGAAAGGATGATCCATGAAAGTCGGAATCGTGGGAATTGGATTTGTGGGCAGCACGGCAGCCTACACCCTCGTGCTGAGGGGGCTGGTGAACGACCTGGTGCTCGTCGACCTGAACGCCAAGGCGGCTCGCGCCCACGCCGAGGACATCCTCCACGCGACGCCCTTTGCGCGTGCGGTGCGCGTCGTGGCGGGCGATTACTCCCTCCTGGAAGATGCCGACATGGTGATTCTCTGCTGCGGGGTGGGCCAGCGTCCGGGCGAGACCCGGCTGCAGCTGCTCGAGCGCAACGCTGCCGTGTTTTCGGAGGTGGTGGGGCAGGTGCTCCGCTACACGAAGGAGCCCATCCTGCTGGTGGCATCCAACCCGGTGGACATCATGACGCACGTGACGGTGAAGCTTTCGGGGCTGCCCCCGGAAAGAGTCATCGGGAGCGGCACCATTTTGGATACAGCCCGCTTCAGGGCGCTTCTGGGCGAGCATCTGGGAATCTCTCCGAGCTCGATCCACGCCTACGTTCTCGGCGAGCACGGGGACTCCGAAGTGCTGGTCTGGTCCAGTGTCAAGGTCGGCGGCATTCCCATTGCGGATCTTGCGCGTCAGAGGGAGCTGCACCTCACGGAGGAGGTCGTGGCCGGTATCAGTGACGGCGTGCGCCACGCGGCTTACCGGATCATCGAGGGCAAGGGGGCCACTTACTTCGGGATCGGCGCCGGCCTCGCGCACATCGTGCAGGCCATCCGGGACGACGAGCGGCGCATTCTGACCGTTTCCGGTCTGACGGGGGCGGTGGCCGAATTCAAGGGAACCTGTCTTTCCCTTCCCCGCCTGGTGGGAGCCGGCGGCATTCTGGATGAATTTCGCCCGGATCTTTCCGTCGCCGAGGACAAAGAGCTGAGGAAGAGCGCAGCCTTGCTCCGGAAGCTCTTCGATGAGCTCCATCTCGAAGGCCTGAGGCGCAGCTCGACGGTGCCCTGAAGATCGGGAAGACGATGGACTGATCACGGGGTGGAGGATGGCCATGGAAAAGAACCGCCTGCCGAATGAGGTCGAGGGAATGAACCGCCGGGCTTTTCTCGGCATCGTGACCGTTGCCGGCGCAGCCCTGGCCGGCGTCGCCATTGCTGGCGAGCAGGCCGCCAGGCAGGTCGTCACCATCAAGGAGGTAAAGGCGGGCGAGGATGTCTTCGCGTACATCACCCGAATCAAGGGAGGCTTCGATCAAAGCCTGTATCGGCAGGTGATCGGCGCCGCCAATGAATTCAAGGAGGGCGACCAGACCATAGGGGTCGGCGCGAGAGATGATTCAACCCGCCAGAACGCCAGGGTTCTACTCGCCGACACGAAGATCAAGGATCTTTATGAACATCCCCTGCTGGCGGACAACCGCTTCAAGGTCAACGACGCCATGTGGGAATTTTACCGGCGCATCGGGATCGTGGACAAGGAGAACCGGTACACCGAGCACTTCGGAGATCCCCTCTGGGTCTATTATCAGTACTGCCTGGCCAGGGGCGACAAGCGTTCCAGGGACGAAGTCTATGCCGAAGGCTGGAGGAAGATCAAAGAGGTCGAGGAGAGGGGCGTCGACATCGCCACAGGCCACGGCAAGGAGATCTGGGACCTCAACCCTCCCCTCGAAGTCAAGGTCAAGTCGCTCTACGAGGACGCCAAAATATCGCTCCGGGCCGAGTTCACTCCCGAGTTCACCGCGACGATCCCCAATGCGCTCTTCCTCAACACCCTTTCCCTGGATCGGGATGACTACATCACCCACCCGGAAACGGGCGAAAAGCTGAGCCCCGCATCCATTGCCGCAGTGGAAAAGCTCAGGGATTCATGGGGAGCCGACCCACCCAGGGGGCAGATCGTGATCTCCGACGGATTGAACGCCAAGGCCATCATGGATGAGGGGCACCTTGCACCTTATTTGGAGGAGCTGAGGAAGCTGCTGGCCGAGGCTGATGTGCCCATGAGCGAGACCAACATCGTGGTCACCAGCGGCAGGGTCCGGGCGGGGTACCGGATCGGTGAGCTGCTGTTCGAGAACACGGATCCGCACCGGTTAAAGGGAATTCTTCACATCATCGGTGAGCGGCCCGGAACCATGCATCACTCCTACTCGGTCTACATCACGGTGACCAAGGGGAGGACATGGACCGACAAAAAGATCGATTACGATATCACGAGACTCGTGTGCAACATTGCCGATACGGCCCTGCCGCCCAGGGACGGAGCCAGGGAAACCGTCACCATCATGAGGGAGATGGCCGGGAAGAAAGTGAATGGGAGCCGGCGCTTCCGCAGCGCGTGAGCATATACGAGCACCACTGCCCTTTCAAAGAGGAACGTCATGATCGATGCCCGAGACTACAGCATGCCCGAGAAGCTCAAAAACGGTCTGGCGGTGACCATCAGGGCCGTTCGGCCCGACGACAAGGGAAGGTTTGAGGAAGCGTTCAGAAATCTGGAAACAGAATCCGTTTACACCCGTTTCTTCCGTCACAAGAGCGAGCTCACCGATGCGGAGCTCAGGACTGCCACCGAAGTGGATTTCGAGAAGTCGGTGGCCCTCGTGGTGACGCTTGCCTCGGCGGACGGGGAAGAAACCATCATCGGGGGCGGGCGCTACGTTCAGTACGATCCCCCAAACGCATCGCGCAGCGCTGAAATCGCCTTCACCGTGGAAGAGGACTATCAGGGCCAGGGGATTGCAGGCATGGTCCTGAGGCACCTCATTCGCATCGCCCGTGAAAAGGGCGTGTCGCGGTTCGAGGCCGAGGTGCTGCCGCGGAACAAGGCAATGCTGACGGTTCTGGCGCGCAGTGGACTCCCCTTGAAGCAGTCCCTTGAAGACGGAGTCCTGCACGCGACTCTTTCCCTTAAGGCCGATGCACCGTGAAGTTTGGATTTGCCGGGGACGACCGCTTTCACGGCAAGACAAAGGAAAACCTCATGCCCAACGCCATCGTCGTTCTCAACGCGGGCTCATCGAGCCTGAAGTTCTCCCTCTATCTGGAACAGGGTGAAACCCTGGCGCCCGACGCCGTCGGTCATATCGAAGGATTGCACACCGCCCCGCGTTTCGTATCGAAGGCGCCCGACGGTTCCGTGAAGGCCGGGAAATCCTGGCCCGACGGCTTCCATCTGGGCCATGACGGGGCGCTCGACCATCTGGTCGACAACCTGCGCTCGGAGCTCGTCGACGACCGGCTGGTCGGCATCGGACACCGGGTAGTGCACGGCGGCCAGGTCTACACCCAGCCGGTCCGCGTGGATACGGAGATACTGAAACAGCTGGAGACGTTCATCCCGCTGGCTCCACTTCATCAGCCTCACAATCTCGCTCCCATTCGCCGAGTGCTCGAGCGCGCCCCGGAACTGCCCCAGGTCGCCTGCTTCGACACCTCGTTCCACCGCGGTCAGCCCGATGTGGCTCAGATGTTCGCCCTGCCCGCCGAACTGCGCGAGGCGGGGATCATGCGCTACGGATTCCACGGGCTCTCCTATGAATACATTGCTTCCGTTCTGCCGGGTATCGATTCCAGGGCGTCGGAAGGAAGGACCGTGGTGCTGCACCTGGGCAACGGTGCCAGCATGTGTGCCCTGCAGGCCGGTCGGAGCGTGGCAAGCACCATGGGGTTCACGGCAGTCGAGGGACTGCCCATGGGGACCCGCAGCGGGTCCCTCGATCCCGGTGTGATCCTGTATCTGATGGATCAACGAGGGATGGACGCCCGTGCCATCGAAAAGCTCATCTACCAGCAATCAGGGCTTCTGGGCGTGTCAGGTCTTTCGAGTGACATGCGCGTTCTGATGGCCAGCGAGACGCCCCAGGCCAAACTGGCTGTGGACCTCTTCCTGTACCGAATCCGCCGGGAGCTCGGCTCCCTGGCGGCATCCCTGGGCGGGCTTGATGCCATGGTCTTTACCGCCGGCATTGGGGAGAACGCTCCGTTGATCCGAAGCCGAGTCTGTCTTGACGCCGCATGGCTGGGCGTCGAGCTCGATGAAGCGGCCAACGCGGAGGGGCGACGGCGCATCAGCACCGATGCGAGCCGTGTTGCCGTTTGGGTCATCCCGACCAACGAAGAGCTGATGATCGCGCGGCATACCCAACGTGTGCTGTGGGCCGCCGAAGGAGGTGACCGATGACGACGGAAGTCCCGCGCCCGGTTCTCAAGGGGAAGAAAGCACTGGTCATCGGCATCGCCAATGAGCACTCCATTGCCTACGGCTGTGCCAAAGCGTTTCGAGAGGTGGGTGCCGAGCTGGCGTTGACCTATCTCAACGACAAGGCCAAACCCTACGTCCAGCCATTGGCCGAAGAGCTGGAAGCTTCGATCTTCATGCCGCTGGATGTCGCCAGGCCAGGAGAGCTGGAAGCGGTTTTCGCCGAAGTTGAGCAGCGATGGGGCCACCTGGACATCCTGGTGCATTCCATCGCCTTTGCCCCCAGGGAGGATCTGCAGGGCGGGCTGCTCGACTGCTCTTCCGAAGGCTTCTCCATCGCCATGGACATCTCGTGCCATTCCTTCATTCGCATGGCGCGCCTGGCGGCGCCGCTCATGAAAGACGGTGGAGCCCTGTTCGCCATGAGCTACCACGGCGCCCAGAAGGTGGTTCCCAACTACAATGTCATGGGACCGGTCAAGGCGGCGCTGGAGGCAGCATGCCGCTACCTGGCCCATGAGCTCGGTCCCCGGAAAATCAGGGTGCACGCGATTTCGCCCGGTCCGCTCAAGACTCGCGCCGCCGGGGGCCTCAAAGACTTTGACCGCATGTTGAACGATGCGGTTGAGCGTTCGCCGGTGGGCGAACTGGTGGACATCATGGACGTGGGCTTCGCCTGCGCCTTTCTTGCGACGCCGTACGGACGGCGCCTCACCGGCCAGACGATGTATGTCGACGGCGGCATCAACATCATGGCATGATACGGGAGATTCGAATGACGAAGACGGATGTTTTCAACCCCATGTCGGCCGCCAAGGACCTGATGGAGTATCTCATCGATGCGGGTCAGCGTTCGGTGTTGACCTGGGATGTGATGCGCCAGAGGGGAAATCAATACCTGGACCACATGTCCGAAACGGTTCCCCACGTGCTCCAATTCGAGTACGAGCTGCTGCTTGACGGCCGATCCCTGCCCCGGCCCGTGAACTACGGGATCGTCAAGGTACGCCCGCCCAAGGGTGCGACGGTCGACGATCTCAAGCGTCCTTTCGTGGTCATCGATCCTCGTGCAGGCCACGGGCCCGGCATCGGGGGCTTCAAGGCCGAAAGCGAGATCGGCGAGGCCATGCGGGCGGGGCACCCCTGTTACTTCATCGGGTTCTCACCGAGGCCGGAGCCCGGGCAGACCATCGATGCCGTCATCGAGGCATGGAGTGTCTTCCTCGAAAGGGTTGGTGCGCTGCACTCCAAGGCCGAGGGAAAACCCGTGGTGATCGGAAACTGCCAGGCAGGGTGGGCCCTGATGATGCTGGCCGCAAAGCATCCCGGGATTTGCGGCCCCGTCATGGTGGCCGGATCGCCGCTGTCTTACTGGGCGGGAGTGCGCGGCGTCAATCCCATGCGCTACACCGGTGGGCTTCTGGGCGGAAGCTGGTTGACCGCACTGGTGAGCGATCTGGGGCACGGCCTGTTCGACGGCGCATGGCTGGTGCAGAACTTCGAAAACCTCAACCCCGCCAACACCCTGTGGTCCAAGCAGTACAACCTGTACGCCGGCATCGATACCGAGGGTCCCCGATATCTGGGCTTCGAGCGCTGGTGGGGAGGCCATGTGCTTCTTACCGGCGAGGAAATGCAGTACATTGTCGACAACCTCTTCGTCGGCAACAAGCTCAGCACCTCCGAGCTGGTGACGGCGGACGGCATCAGGCTGGACCTCCGCAAGATCCGCTCGCCCATCATATGCCTCTGCTCCAAGGGCGACAACATCACCCCGCCCCAGCAGGCGCTGGGCTGGATCACCGACCTTTATCGGAGCGACGAGGACATCCTTGCGGCCGGGCAGACGATTGTTTATTCGATTCACGAAAAGATCGGCCATCTGGGGATCTTTGTTTCGGGAAGCGTTGCCAGAAAGGAGCACACGGAGCTCGCCAGCAACATCGACCTCATCGATTGCCTGCCTCCCGGCCTTTATGAGGCGGTCTTCGATCCCAGGGCAGCGGATGCCGCCAATGTCGACCTGGTCGCGGGAGACTACATCTCCCGTTTCGAGAGGCGGTCCCTGGACGACATTCGGGCCCTGGGCGGCAACACCCTGGACGATGAACGCTGTTTTCAAGCCGTGGCCCGGCTCTCGGGGGTGAACCACGGCGTCTACCGCACGGCGGTGCAGCCGATGGTTCGAGCCATGGCCACGGAACAGGGGGCCGAATGGCTCTTTCGCATGCATCCACTGCGGCTGGGATACGAGACGCTTTCGGATCACAACCCGGCCATGCTGCCGCTGGCTTCGGCGGCCCAGGAGGTCAAGGAGACCCGCCAGCCCGTTTCACCGGACAATCCCTTCCTGCAGTGGGAGAAGCTCTTCTCCGGCTGGATGACCGCGAGTCTCAACGTCTTTGCGGACTGGCGGGACATGATGACGGAGCAGATGTTTTTCGGCATCTACGGTCAACCCTGGCTGCAGGCCATGCTGGGACTGCGGGCGTCGGACGATCCGCCCCGAAAGCATCCGGGGGAAGATCCCGATCACAGGGCCTTCGTTCAGCGCCGGATGGAGGAACTGGGAGCCGACATGGAGAAGGGCGGGCCCCACGAGGCGGCGATTCGCGCCA
>Ga0073932_1003289_pt1 | contig 22135 bp, 18 predicted proteins | sample DewCreD2012metaG_FD_76967 | JGI IMG/M metagenome (GOLD analysis project Ga0073932, IMG submission 76967) | Hot spring sediment bacterial and archeal communities from British Columbia, Canada, to study Microbial Dark Matter (Phase II) - Dewar... ...
ACGGATGGAGCGCTCCCTTTCCGGGAAGATCAGCGCGCACTCGCATTCCAAGGACGCATCTCCCCATAACGACGGCGGGCGCTTTGGAGTGCGGCGACTGGTCGCCGCTTTTCGAGAACCTTTCGCCAGTCCAACAGCGACCCGGTTCAATGGGGACGCATGGAGGTTGGCAGGTGGTAAGGATGCTGTCGTCCGTCGTTTGACCGGCGGGCGTTTCTTGAAAAGCGCGGACAAGTCCGCGCACTCCAAGGCCGTTTGTGCAGTGGCACGGTTATGAATGAAACCTCTTCCCATCCCCGCTCCGCTTCGGACGGCCTGGCTGGCCGCGTCGCCGGGGCGTTCATTGACTCCAAGCTGACGCCGTTGATTGTCATCACGGCGGTGCTGCTCGGGCTGGGGGCCATTCTCGGGTTGCCGCGCGAGGAGGAGCCGCAGATCAAGGTGCCGATGATTGACGTGCTGGTGTCCATGCCCGGCGCGAGTGCCAAGGAGGTCGAGGAGCGCGTCACGCGGCCCATGGAAAAGCTGCTGTGGGAGGTGACGGGTGTGGAATACATCTACTCCACCTCCAGCGAGGGGCAGTCACTGGTCATCGTGCGGTTCAAGGTGGGCGAGGATGTGGAGCGCAGCCTGGTGAAGTTGAACCAGAAGCTGCAGACGAACTTCGACCGCATCCCGCACGGCGTTTCGCAGCCGCTCATCAAGCCGCGCTCGATTGACGATGTGCCCATCCTCGCGCTGACGTTGCACAGCGACCGTTACGATCATCTGACGTTGCGCCGGCTGGCGATGCAGGTGGACGACGCGGTGAAGCAGGTGCCGCAGGTTTCGGAAACCACCCTCATCGGCGGCGCGCGGCGGCAGGTGCGGGTGTTGCTGGACCCGGTGCGGCTGGCGTCGCGCGGGCTGAGTCCGGCGGGCATCGTGCCGCTGCTGCAACAGGCGAACCGGCAACTGGCCGCCGGCGGATTGACCAGCGGCAACCGGGAGGTGCGCATAGAAACCGGCGCGTTCCTCACCAGCGCGCAGGAGGCGGGCAACGTGGTGGTCGGCGTGTTCGGCGGGCGGCCCGTCTATTTGCGCGAGGTGGCGGACGTGGTGGATGGCGCGGAGGAGGCCAGCCAGTATGTGTTGTTTGGGTTGGGCAGTGGGGCGGGCGTCTCGCCTGCCCGGTTGGGCGACTCGGTTTCACACGGCACTGGACAGGCGGGACGCCTGTCCCACTACGAGGAACAACCCGCCGTCACCCTGACCATTGCCAAGCGCGCCGGAGCGAACGCCATCACCGTGGCGAAGGAAGTCCTGCGCAAGGTGGACACGCTCAAGGGCCGCGTCATTCCGAACGACGTGTCGGTCAGCATCACGCGGCATTACGGCGAGACGGCGGCGGAGAAATCCGACGAGCTGCTGCTGCACATGGGCATCGCCGTGGTGGGGGTGGCGCTGTTGATCTGGCTGGCGCTGGGCTGGCGCGAATCGGGCATCGTGGGCGTGGCCATCCCGGCAACGCTGGCGCTGACGCTGCTGGTCTTCCACCTGCTCGGCTTCACGCTGAATCGCATCACGCTCTTCGCGCTCATCTTCAGCATCGGCATTCTCGTGGATGACGCCATCGTGGTGGTGGAGAACATCGTCCGCCACTTCCATCTGCCGCATAACAAGGGACGGGCCTGGAACGTGATCGCCGTGGAGGCGGTGAGCGAGGTGGGGAATCCGACGATCCTCGCCACGTTTGCGGTGATCGCGGCGGTGCTGCCGATGGCGTTTGTCGGCGGGTTGATGGGACCTTACATGCGGCCCATCCCGATCGGGGCGAGCGCGGCGATGTTCTGGTCGCTGGCGATTGCGTTCATCGTCACGCCGTGGGCGGCGGTGCGGATGCTCAAGTGGCGGGGCGGGGAGAGGCGGTTGGCGGCGCATGGTTCAACGGCTGACCAGGCTGAAAAGGAGAACAGGGGGGAAGGAGAAAAGGGGAACGCAGCTTCGGCCAGCCACTTCGCGCATGAGGAAGATTTTTTCACGCGGCTCTACCGGCGGTGGATGGGGCCGCTGATCGCGCACCGCAAGTGGCGGTTCGCGTTCCTCGGCGGCATCACGGCGTTGCTGCTGGTGGCATTCGCCTTCGTCGGCCTCGGCTGGGTGAAGGTCAAGATGCTGCCGTTCGACAACAAGAGCGAGTTCCAGGTCATCCTGAACATGCCCGAGGGCAGCGCGCTGGAACGCACCGCGCAGGCGGCCCGCGAAATTGCGGCCGCCATCCGCACCGAACCGGAGGTGACGGACTATCAGATCTACGCGGGCACGGCGGCCCCGTTCAACTTCAACGGCCTGGTGCGCCACTATTTCATGCGCCGCGGCGCGAATGTGGCGGACATCCAGGTGAATCTCGTCAACAAGCGCGACCGCAAGGCACAGAGCCACGACATCGCCAAGCGCGTGCGGCCGCGGGTGGCGGAGATTGCGGCGCGTTACGGGGCGCGCGTGGCGGTGGCCGAGGTGCCGCCCGGGCCGCCGGTGTTGCAAACCCTGGTGGCGGAGATTTACGGGCCGGACGAGGCAGCCCGCCACGCGCTGGCCCGGAAGGTCATTGAGATTTTCCGGCAGACCGAGGGCGTGGTGGATGTGGACTGGTATATCGAGGCGGACCAGCCGAAGGCGCGCTTCGTGATCGACAAGGAGAAGGCGGCGCTGCACGGCGTCAGCGCCGAAACCATCGCCCAGACGCTGCGCATCGCGGCGGGCGGGGCGTCGGTGGATTTGGTGCATCTGCCGCGCGAGAAGGAAGACGTGGACCTGGTGCTGGAGTTCCCCCGTTCGCTGCGTTCGACGCCGGAGGATTTGCTGGCCATCCGCGTGCGGTCGGGCGACGCCAACGCGCTGCCCGAGCCGCTGCCGGCGGGGCAGGCGGCCCCGTTGATTCCGCTGCGCGAGCTGGTGCGCATCGAACACACGACGGCAGACAAGAGCATCTACCACAAGAATCTCCTGCCCGTGACCTACGTCATCGGCGACGTGGCGGGCGTGGTGGAAAGCCCGGGCTACGCGATTTTTGCGATGAACCGGGCCTTGAAGTCGCTCGACACGCGGGAATTCGGTGGTTCGGGTGCCACGCTCAAGATCTTCAACGCCGCCCAGCCCTTCACCGATCACGAGCCGGCCATCAAGTGGGACGGCGAATGGCACATCACCCTCGAGGTGTTCCGCGACCTCGGACTGGCGTTTGGCGCGGTGCTGGTTCTGATCTATGTGCTGATGGTCGGCTGGTTCCGGTCCTTCCTCACGCCGCTGGTGGTGATGGTGGCGATTCCGTTCTCCCTGGTGGGCATCCTGCCGGCGCACGCGGCGATGGGGGCCTTCTTTACGGCGACTTCCATGATCGGCTTCATGGCGGGCGCGGGCATCGTGGTGCGCAATTCCATCATCCTCGTGGACTTCATCGAGCAACGCCTGCGCGAGGGCATGCCGCTGGACGAGGCGGTGGTGGACGCGGGGGCGGTGCGGTTCCGGCCGATGCTGCTGACCGCGATGGCGGTCGTGGTGGGCGCGGCGGTGATCCTGGCGGACCCGATCTTCCAGGGTCTGGCCATCTCGCTGATGGCGGGCGAAATCGCGTCGCTGCTCATCAGCCGCATGGCGGTGCCGGTGCTTTACTTCATGGCGAACGCGCGCGGGGAAGGGGGCGCGACCAGCGCCGGCTGAAAGCCCGGACGCGGGCGGACCAGGCCGGGTTGCCCGCGCCCGGAGCATGACGGTCAGGGCACCACCGCCGACTGCCACCGGGCGAGGCGGTCGTCCAGCTGGTTCAACCGGCGGATGGTGGCGGCCGCGGTGTCCCCGGGCGCCCGAAACCCCCGGGCGCCGGCGCCGGTTTCCGGGGCGCGCGCCCGCAGCCAGAGTTCCAGCGTGCGGCGGTATTCATCGGCCAGCGGGACAAGCTCGGGCGCGAGCCGCAGCCGCAGGGCGACCAGGGCCATCGTTTTCCGCCGGAGACAGTCGGCGCGCTGTTCTGGCTCCCATTCGCGCAACACCTCCTGCAACGACAGTTCGGTGCGCTCGGGCGGCGCGGTTTCATCGGTCGCGCGGCGGGCGGGTTCGCGCAGGGTTTCGGCCAGTTTGCGCCAGCTTTCGGCGACGCCCCACGTCTGCGTCAGGTCGCGTCCGGCGAATTGCGCGGCCTCGAGCGTCCACCACTTGTCCACGTCGAGCAGCCGGGTGAAGTGCGGCGCGAAGCCCTTGAGCAGGGCCAGTTGCCAGTTGCGGTAGGCGGGCAACGCGGCCAGAAACGCGCGGTAACAGGCGGGGCCGTCCCGCAGGCGGAGGAGGCTGACGGCGAACACCTGCGCACTGGCGAGGTAATGCTGGCGGCCCGGCCCGCGCAGTTGGGCGTCGTTCGGCCAGCTCAACTGCTCGAAGCTCAAGGGCGTCTCGCCGACGAGAATCTTGTGCGCCTGCTCGAGTTCGCTGAGGCGTTGGCGCGAGGTTTCCAACGGGGTGAAGGTGACCCCGTTGGCGGTGTGGCGCGGAGCTTCGAGGACCAGCTCCGCCGCGTGGTTGGCAAGCAGGTGAAACGCGAGGCCGTCGGCCAGCCACGTCGGCAGTTCCGCGCCGCGGTCGGTGCCGGAGCGGTTGGCCAGTTCGAGCAGCACCACCTCGACGAGCAGGCGGATGAACTCGTGCCGCCCGAGGTGGTCCGGGGCCTCCGCCCGCAGCGCCCAGCCGTCCAGCCCCATCACCGCCTTGACGGTGACCGGGTCCGCCGCCGTGCGCGCGGGGCGCAGGACGAAATACACCTTCTGCTGCCACGCGCCGCGGATTTGCAGTTCGCGCCAGAGGATCGCCTTGACCCGCTCGGCGGCGATGACAAGCAAGGTCGGCTCCAGGCGGACGACGTTGGTGTCGGCAAAGACCGGGACCGCGCCGAGCCGCGCCGCGAAGGGCTGCGCGGCCTGCACCTGGAACTGGCCCGAGGCGCTGGTCGCACTGGTGTTCGCGGCGGGCTGGAAACCCTGTCCCCACACCGCCCCCGCCGCGAGCAGCGGCAGCAGGAGGACGGGCAGCGGCTTCATGCGGCGGGGCCGGTCAATCTTTCGCGGGCTTGGCGGCCGGCGGGGCGGCGGGTTTTTCCGCCGGCTTGGCGGGGGCAGCAGGCGCGGCGGGCGCGGCGTCCTTCTTCGCGGCCTGTTTGTAATTCTCGCTGCGGTAGTCGGTGATGTAGAAGCCGGAGCCTTTGAAAATCATGCCCGCCCCGGTGCCCAACTGGCGCTGGACGCGCCCCCGGCCCCAGCGCTTCTGGCCGCACAAATCCGGCGGACAGGTCGCCAGGGCCCGGTCCTTCATGGACTGAAAGAACTCGAACTCGTGACCGCACTTTTCACATTGATAAGCGTATGTCGGCATGGCGCGAATGTAATAGCCGGAAGGCGCGGCCCGTCAAGGGGTGGCCCGGTTGCGGGGCGCTACAGGTTCTCCGGCGCCTGCAACAGGTCGGCGATGCGCGTGAGCAGCCGGCCCGCCGCGCCGCCGTCCAGCACGCGGTGGTCGAAACTGAGGGTCAGGCAGGCTTCCGTGACGGGCACGAACTGGCCTTTCGCCTCGTCCCAGAACGGGGCCTTGCGCCCCGCGCCCAGGCCAAGCACGAGCGTTTGTTCCGGCAGGGGAATCGGGGTGGCCCACACCAGGCCGAACGTGCCGAAGTTGGTCACCGTGGCAATCGAGCCGCCCGAGGCCTCGGGCGGCAGCTTGCGCTGGTGGGCGAGGTCGATGAGCTGGTTGTAGCGCGCGACCAGTTCGGCGATGGGTTTGCGGTCCACGCCGCGCAACACGGGCACCAGCACGCCGTCCTCGGCCTCGACGGCGAACCCGATGTCAATGGCGGGCGGGTGGGCGATTTTCGAGCCGATGAGGCGCCCGGCGGGCGCGCTGTTTTCGCCGAGCGCGATGGCCAGCGCCCGCAAGGCGTAGAGCGCGGGGCCGGGCTTCGGGTTTTGCGATTTGCGATGGGCGAGCACGGCGTCCATCCGGGTGGGCAGGCCGACGGTGGCCAGCGGGCGCGTCCAACTGCGCCGCATGGCGTCGGCCACGGCCACGCGCATGGGCGAGGCCTGGGTCAGGCGCAGGCCCTCGAGGTGGGCGAGAAACTTTTCGAGGTCGTCTATGGTGACGCGGTTGGCCGCGCCGCTGCCGGCGATGCCCGCCAGATCGGCGGCGTGCAGGCCGAGTTCGGCCATGCGGGCCTTCATGCGCGGGGACATGTAGCTGGCCCCTTCGGCGCTGGCGGGCACGGGCAGGCCGCGGACGGTGGGCACCACCTGGCGCGGGATTTCGCCGGCGGAACCGGCCGTGGTGGTGGCCGGGGCGGCTCCGGCGGCGGCGGGCGGCGGCTCGGGCTGGTCCAGTCCCGCGCGGGCGGCGGCTTCGCGGGTGGCTTCGATATGCCCCAGCACGGCGCCGACGGCGTAACTTTCGTTCAGTTTGGCGGTGTAATCCTTGAGGCGCCCGTCGCAGGGCGCGGTGACAGCCATGGTGGCCTTGCTGGTTTCGACCTCGATGATGTCCTGATCCATGCGGACCTCGCCGCCGGGCGGGACGAGGTAGTTGATGACCGTCGCCTCGGCGATGGATTCGCCGAGCTGCGGCATGATGATGGGGATCTGTTGGTGGCTCATTGGTTCAGGAGTTTGCGCGCGGTTTCGGCGATGGCGCGGGCGGTGGGCCGGTGCGCCGCCCACAGGTTGGGATGATACGGCACGGGCGTGTCCCTGGCATTGAGGCGCTGCGGCGGGGCGTCGAGCAAATGCAGCCCCTCGGCCGCGACGCGGGCGATGACCTCGGCGGTGACGCCGCCCCAGGGCCAGGATTCGCCCACGCAGAGCAACCGGCCCGTGCGGGCGACGGAGGCGATGAGGGTGTCCGTGTCGAGCGGTTTGACCGAGCGGAGGTCCACCACCTCGACCTGCCAGCCTTCGGTGGCCAGTTCGGTGGCGGCGGCGAGCGCCTCATGCACCATCGCGCTGTAGGCCACGATGGTCATGTCCCGGCCCGCGCGGGCGATGCGCGCCTTGCCGACGGGCATGGCCTCGGTGGGCAGCGCCCCGGCCTTGAGATGGTAGTAGAGCAGTTTGTGCTCGCAGAAGATCACCGGGTCATCGAGGGCGATGGCCTCGAGCAACATGCTGTAAGCGTCCTCGACGGTGGCGGGCGTGAGCACGATCAGCCCGGGCCAGTGCGCGTAGATGGCCTCGAGGTTCTGGCTGTGGAACGGCCCGCTGCCCGAGGTGCCGCCGCAGGGCAGGCGCACCACGAGCGGACAGGGCGTGTTCGTGCGCCAGTAAAGCGTGGCCGCCTGGTTCACGATCTGGTTGATGGCCACCGTCGAGAAGTCGGCGAACTGCATCTCGATGACGGGGCGCAGGCCCTCGATCGCCGCGCCCACGGCCAGGCCGGTGATGGCGTCCTCGCTGATGGGCGCATCCAGCACGCGGCCGGGGAACTGTTGCTGCAAATTCCTGGTGGCCTTGAACGCGCCGCCGAACTGCCCGACGTCCTGCCCGTAGATGAACACGCGCGGATCTTCGGCCAGCGCCCGGCCCAGCGCCTCCCGGATGGCTTCCAGATAGGTCACACTCATGCGGCCTCCCCATGCGTGTCGGCCAGGGAACGGGTGGCGATGGCAAACCATTCCTCCTCGAACGGGTCGGGGGCCGGCTCGCGTTGCACGGTGGCCACCACGGTCTCCACCTCGCGCACGGCCGCTTCGCGCCACCCGGCCAGCGCGCCCGCGTCGGCCCAGCCTTCAGCCAGCAGCCATTCCTCGCTCACTTTCAGACAGTCGCGGCCCACGGGCCCGGCCTTGAGTCCGTGGTCCATGTAACTGCCATCGTCGTGTTCGCCGTGGCCGCACAGGCGGAGGAGGTTGGCGACGACCAGTTGCGGCCCCGCGCCCGCGCGGGCGCGGGCCACCGCCCGGCCCACCGCCTCGAGACAGTGCGCCGGGTGCGTGCCGTCAATTTCCACGCCGGCCACGCCGTAGCCCGCCGCCCGGTCCGCCAGCGATCGGCAGGCAAACTGGCGTTCGTTCGGTGTCGAGTAGGCGTATTGGTTGTTCGCCACCAGCAGCACCAGCGGCAGCTTCTCGACAGCGGCCTGGTTCAACGCCTCGTGAAAGGCGCCCGTCGAAGTGCCGCCGTCGCCCAGGCACGTGGCCCCCACGGTGCCGGTCACGCCCTTCAGGCGCCGCGCAAACAACACGCCGTTCACCACGGAAATCATCGCGCCCAGATGGCTGATCATGGGCAGCAGGCCGTCCGCCAGGCGGCCGCGATGCACGTTGCCGTCGCGCCCGCGCATCGGCCCGAGCGGCGAGCCGAGGTAGGTGCGGACGGCGTCAATCACCGGCTCGCCAAAGGCCAGCCGCCCGGCCATGTCGCGGATGTTCGGCGCGAACACGTCGCCCTTCCGCAGATGCAGCCCGAGCGCCACGCTGAACGCCTCCTGCCCGCGCCCGAGGAACACGCCGCCGTGGATTTTCCCGCCGCGATACAGGCTGGCCATCTTTTCCTCGAGCACGCGGCTCAACAGCATGAAGCGGTGGGCCTGAATCGCGAGTTCAGCCGGCGGGCGGCCGGACTGGGTTGGGACGGTGTGGAGAACCGGCGAAGCCATGCGGGGACGTTACGCCCCGGCAACGGTCTGAGGCAATGCTTCTTTGCGCGTTGGCGCGTCCGGCCGCGGGCGGCGCAAGCCCGATGCCGCCGGCCGCCGGGCGGGAGTCCCGGATTGCGCTTGAGCCGCCGCCGGACCGTGCGAACACTCCGCGCCCATGTTGCACCGCTGGTGGCTGATGCTGGAGCGTGCCGTGCTGTTTCACCTGGTCCGGCTGTTCCGGATCCGGCGGCAGAGCGAGCGCGTGGCGCGGGGCTTTGCGGTGGGGCTGGTGGTGAACTTCTTCCCGACCTTCGGCTTCGGCGTGTTGATTTCCGGCGTCGTGGCGCGGCTGGCCGGCGGCAACGCGGCCGCGGGCCTGGCGGGCGGGGGGTTGCTGACGTTTTTCTGGCCGGTGCTGTTCTTCCTCAACATTCGCGTGGGCAGCCGCTTTGTTGCCCCACCCGTGCCCGTCGAGGAACTGGGGGATGTCACGGAGAAAACCATGTCCGCGCTGAAGTGGGGTGAGACTTTCATGTGGGGCGCGGTGGTGAACACCCTGGTGGTGGGCGGGCTGGCGTATCTGCTGCTGCGGCTGGTTTACAGCCAGATTCGACCGGCGGCGCTGGCCTATTTCCGCCGGCACGCACGCGACCATCAACGCCGCTTCCGCCGTCCGCGGTGACCGCCCCGCCTTGCTTGTTCAACTGCCCCGGCCCGGCTATCGTGTCGGCATGATTTACGACGCGTCACGCGACAGCCTGTTGCAGAAGGTCTGGGACGGCGGCCGCATTTCCACCGACGAAGCCCGCCGTCTCAGCGCGTTGCCGCTGGAAGAACTGGGCGCGCTCGCCGACCGGCGACGTGCGCTGCACCGCCGCGCCGCGCATGGCGGCAGGGGCGAGGGCATCATCACCTACATCGTGGACCGGAACGTCAACTACACGAACGTCTGCAACGTGTATTGCAAGTTCTGCGCGTTCTACCGCACGGAGAAGGACGCCGACGCCTACGTCATCACCACGGCCGAACTGGACCGGAAGATCGAGGAAACCATCGCCCTCGGCGGCACGCAGATTCTCCTGCAAGGCGGCCATCATCCCAGGCTCACTAAGCAGTGGTATCTCGACCTGCTCGCGCACATCAAAACGAAGTTCCCCGGCTTCAACGTGCATGGCTTCAGCCCGAGCGAATTCGTGGCGTTCTCGGAATTCTTCGACGAGCCGGTGGAAACCATCCTTCGCGACTTCATGGCCGCCGGCCTGGGCAGCGTGCCGGGCGGCGGCGGCGAAATCCTCGTGGACCGCGTGCGCAACCGCATCGCGCCGCTCAAGGCGAACTCCGCCGAGTGGATGGGCGTGATGGACACCGCGCATTCCCTCGGCCTTGCCAGTTCCGCCACGATGATGTTCGGCCACGTCGAGACGACCGACGACCGGCTGGAGCATCTGGAGTTCGTGCGCCACCAGCAGGACAAGTCGCTGGCGAGATTGGCGATTGGCGATTGGCCATCGGCGATTGAGCGCGCCGCCGCCTACGCCCACGCCCTCGAAACGGGCGCGCTCCGGGGCGGCGCCTTCACGGCGTTCATCTGCTGGACGTTCCAGCCGGAGAACGCGGTGCTCAAGGCGCCCACCGTCGGTGCGCACGAATATCTCAAGACGCAGGCGCTCGCCCGCATCTTCCTCGACAACTTCCCCAGCGTGCAAAGCTCGTGGGTCACGCAGGGCCTGGACATCGGGCAGGTCGCGCTCAAATTCGGCGCCAACGACCTCGGCTCGATCATGATCGAGGAGAACGTCGTCAGCAGCGCGGGCACGACCTTCCGCATGACGGTGCCCGACATGCAACGCCTCATCCGCGACCTCGGCTACGAACCCCGCCAGCGGGACAATTGGTATCGGCTGGTAAACTGAGATGTCATGCCCACCGTCCTCCGCATCGGGCCGTATCGTTTCCACTTCTACAGCCGTGAAGGGAACGAACCGCCGCACATTCATGTCGCCCGCGATGATTACGAGGCCAAGTTCTGGTTGAATCCGATCACGCTCGCCGACAATTACGGTTTTGCGCCTTCGGAATTGAAACGCATTGAGAAGCTGGTCGAAGAGAATTGCCAGAAACTTCTGGAGGCTTATATTCGGATTCATGGTCACTGAACCAAAAACTGACGCCGTCGCTGTGCGCTGCTGGGTGGAAGCCCGGCGGATGTGTCTGGAGTTGGCCGATGGCCGGTTTATGAGTCTTCCGGTGGCAAAATTTCCGTTGCTCGCGAACGCCCCCGATGACTTGCTCCAAAAGGTGAAGCTCCGGCTCAACGGCCGGGCACTGCGCTGGGAGGAATTGGACGAAGACATCTGGGTGGATGACGCGGTCTGCGGTCGTTTTCCCCGCCACCGGGCAGTTGGCGCATGAGCGCGCCAGGCTGCAACGCCTCATCCGCGACCTCGGCTACGAACCCCGCCAGCGGGACAATTGGTATCGGCTGGTAAACTGAGCCCAATATGCGCATCGGCATCAACACCTTCCTCTTCACCTCGCCGTTCACCAACCGCAGCACGCGGCTGTTCGGTCAATTCAAGCGCTGGGGTTTCGACAGCGTGGAAATGGCCGTGGAAGACCCGGCCCACGTGGACGCGGCGCACCTGAAGGCGGAACTCGATCGGCACGGCCTGGTCGCCGGGACGCTCTGCGCCTGCTTCCCGCCGGCGCGGGATTTGCGCGGCACCGCCACCCAGCAACGCACAGCCAAACGCTATCTGCGCGAACTCATCCAGATGATGCCCGCGCTGGGCTGCCGGACGTTGATCGGCCCGCTGTATTCTGCCACGGGCCGCGCGGAGATGGTTTCACCGAACGACCGGCGCAGCCAGTGGCGCACGGTGGTCCGCAATCTGCGCGAGGTTTGCGCCATGGCGGAAGACCACGATGTGCGCATCGCGATGGAGCCGTTGAACCGCTTCGAGACCGACTTCCTGAACACCGTGGACCAGGGGCTGGAGCTCATCGCCGACACCGGTTCGCCCGCGCTCGGCTTTCTGCTTGATACGTTCCACATGAACATCGAGGAGAAAAGCCTGCCGGCCGCCATTCGCAAGGCCGGCAAACACGTTTTCCACCTCCACGCCTGCGGCACCGACCGCGGCACGCCGGGTGGCGATCACACCGACTGGCCCGGCATCCGCGCGGCGCTGCGGGATATTCGCTACGCCGGCGACATCGTCATCGAATCATTCACGCCGGATGTGCAGGTCATTGCCCGGGCCGCCGCCATCTGGCGGCGCATCGAGCCGACGCGCGAGGCCATCGCCGTGGATGGGCTGCGATTCTTGCGCCGGTTGTTCCGGTGAATTTTCATCCCCGCAAAACAATCCAACCCCAGTCATGAGAGCGCTCCTGCTGACCCTGACTCTCGGCCTCCTAGCGTCCACCGCCGGCGCGGCGGACAAAAAAATCGTCTTCCTCGCCGGCCGGCCCAGCCACGGCCCGGGTGAACACGAGCATCGCGCCGGCTCCCTCCTGCTTTCCGCCTGCCTCACCAACAACGTCCCCGGCGTCAGCACGGTGGTGGTTTCCAACGGCTGGCCCGCCGATGAAACCGTGCTCAACGATGCCGCCGCCATCATCGTGTATTGCGACGGCGGACGAAATCATCCGCTGCTGCAGGGCGACCGGCTCAAGACCATCGGCGCGCTGATGGAGCGCGGCGTCGGGCTGGCATGTTTGCATTACGCCGTCGAGCCGACGCGCGAATGCGGCCAGGACGAGTTTGTGGACTGGATCGGCGGGGCGTTTGAGATTCACTGGTCGGTGAACCCGCACTGGCTGGCCACCTTCAAGACCATTCCCGCGCATCCCATCACGCGGGGGGTGCAGCCCTTCGAGCTTTACGACGAATGGTATTTCAACATGCGCTTCCGCACCAACCTGACGGGCGTCACCCCGCTGCTTTCCGCCGTGCCCACGCCCGGCACCATCAAGCGCGATGACGGTCCGCATTCCAACAACCCGCACGTCCGCGCCGCCGTGGAACGCGGCGATTGGCAGCATCTGGCGTGGGCGGCGGAACGTCCGAATGGCGGGCGCGGCTTTGGCTACACGGGCGGGCACTTCCACAAGTCCTGGGCCAATGACCACAACCGCAAACTGGTGCTGAACGCCATCCTCTGGCTGGCCAAAGTTGAAGTGCCGGAAAACGGCGTTGCTTCCACCGTCACCGAAGAGCAGCTCGCGGCGAATCTCGACGACAAGCGGCGGCGTTGAAGTTCAGGCGACGGACGATTTGCGCGGCGGCGCGGCGGGTTCCCCCAACGGCAGACGCTGGCGCAGCCAGGCTTCCAACGCCTCGGCCCGCCAGCGGTCCTCCCACTCGGCCAGTTTCTCGGCGCGGCCCTGGACGTGGAGCTGGACGATGTGGCAATGCCGGGCGCGGCCCTTGTTTCCCCGGCGGACCACCGGTTCAAGGGTCACGTTCGCGACCGCCGAAAAGGGAAAAGTCTGTGGCGTCTGACGCTTGCGGGTTCCCGGCAGCGACACCGTTTGCCCCGCCACATCAATCACCAGGTCCGTGCCCCGCGCCAGCAACCTTCGTCGGGTGTGCCAGACCGCCGCCACGGCCAGCGCGATCAACGCCGCCCAGACCAACTGGATGGTTCCCAGGCCGGGGCTGAACCGGGTCGGCAGCCCGACGAGAAAAATGCAGACGAAGCCGCCTCCGCCCAGCGTGACCAGGCCGGCCAGCCAGGCGGACACATGGGGCAGCCGCAACCGGATGCGCCGGCCGTCCTCGGACCACGGCAGGCCGCCGGTTTCCCGCCAGCGCCGCAGCCGGTGCAGACTGACCACCGGCACGCCGATCAGACCCACCATCGCCGCGTTGAACGGCGTCAGAAACAACAGCACAAACAGGTCGGAACCCATCAACCCGGTCGCCAGCACCGCATCGCCCGGGCAGGCGGGATCATAATGCACGGGGACCACGGTTCCGGGAGCGTGCCGCGCGACCGCCGCCGTGGCCCAGCCGGAATCGGACGTGCTGGAAAACGCCCCGTGCCGGTAGTTGGTTCCCGTGAACGCCACCCCCCCGACCGCGTAGTCGTAATGGATTTTGACCCCGTAAGTGGTTCCCCCTTTTGAACCGCGATGCCGCGTCACCGCGCTGTGCGTGACCGTGCCCGTGGTCGTGGCGAAGCCGGACGTGCGCGCCTGCCGCCAGATGCCCCGGAACACCACGAAATCAAACACCCCGACCAGCGCGCTCCAGAACAGTCCGAACGCCAGCATCGCCACCATGCCACTGCGGTTCATGGGTGGAGCGTAAGCCGCCGTGGGGCTGCCGGGAATGCTTTTTCCCGGCGGCCCTTGACGCTCCCGGAGCGCGGACGGATTCTGGCCGGGTGCGCATCATCCGCGTGGCCCGACCATCCGCGTGGCTTTTCGCCCGGCTGCTGCTGTTGGGCTGGCTGCTGGGCGGTGCCGTTGCCGCCGCCGCCAAAGTCACCCTCATCACCCACGGCTTGAACGGTGCCACCACCGGCTGGGTCGCGGGGATGGCGCAGGCGCTCACCAATCGCCCCGGCGGCCCGACGGACGCGGCCATTTACCGGCTGCAAATCAGCAGTTCCAACAACACCCTCAGCGGCGCGTTCACCAGACTTTCCGGCTCGCCGGTCACGAACAGTGCGTCGGGCGAAATCATCCTCCTGCTCGACTGGGGACCGGTGGCGGGCGGTAATTCATTCAACACCCTCCAAGTGGCGGCGGCGGTGCTGCCGTTCCTCACCGCCACCAACGCGCTGCCCGAGCTCGGCGGGCGCGCGCTCGTCGAATGGCCGCTCCACCTCATCGGCCACAGCCGCGGCGGCTCGCTCGTGTGCGAACTCAGCCGCCGCCTCGGCGAGCAGGGCGTCTGGGTGGACCACGTCACCACGCTCGACGCCCACCCGCTCAACAACGACGGCTTCAACGACTTCATCTACTCCGCCGTGGACGCGACCGCGAAGACCTACGAGAACGTGCTGTTCGCCGACAGCTACTGGCAGAACACCGCGCTCGTGCGCGGCCTGGCCGTGCCCGGCGCGTATGCCCGGCGGCAGACTAACTTCAGCGGTGGCTACTCAGACCCCTTCTCCGGCCCGCACTCGGACATTCACCTCTGGTATCACGCCACCATCGCGCTCCAATCGCCGGTGTCCGACACCGAGGCGACCATTTCCGCAAGTGACCGGCAGTTGTGGTTCGTGACCGCCGAACAACGCGGCACCAACGCGGGCTTCCACTATTCCCTGCGCGAACCGGGCGACCGCCGTTCCGCGGCGCAACCCGGCGGGACCACCTCCAACCGCGTGCGCGACGGCTTCAACCAGCGCTTCGACCTCGGCCTCGGCGTGGCCGGCAACCGCACCGCCTTGACGAACAACCTCGGGCTGTGGCCCAACGTCATCCGCTTTGACCTCCTCATCACCCACGTCAGCGCGCCGCCATCCGCTACCGCGCAGATTTATTTCCAATGGGCGCGCCCGGCCACGAGCAACGCGACCATCAGTGTGTGGCTCGACGCCGACCTGAACCCGCACAATGGCAACGAGCAGTTGCTCGTCAGCGGATTCGTTTCCGGCACGACGGCATCGCAGGTGGGCAGGGGCGACATCGAACTGCCGCTGACCAACGCCGCGCCGGGAAGTTACCGCGTGCTCGCGCGTTTGACCGCGCCCGATGGCCGCACGCGGTTCCTGCACGCCCCGCAATGGTTGAACCTCACGCCCGCGCCGGAACCGCCGACGCTCGATCTGACGATGCTGACGGAAACCACCCTCGCGCTGGGCGTCAACGCGGCGGTGGGGCAAACCGTGGTCTTGGAAAGCTCCACCAACCTCGCGCACTGGTCCGCCTGGACCACGCAAACCCTCGCCACCGCCCGCTGGCAGCTCACGGTGACGAACGATGGCGGCGCGCAATTCTTCCGGGCGCGCGCAGTGCCGTGAGATCAACCTGCTTTCTGAACCCAAAACCGCAGTTCAACCACCGATTCACACGGATGGACAAGGATAACAAGAACCTGCAGGCACCCATCGGTTTACCCGGAAGGGGAACGGGCATTCCGGTCGGAAATCCGTAATACCACCGCACAGGTTTTTGTTTGCCCGGCAAAGATTCGCGCGAACTGGCCCCCGCGTGTCCATTTTCCCACCTGCCCACTTACCCACTTTCCCACCTGCGCTGCCCACCCAGCCCGGTGGTTGCGGTGCCCGCCGCGCTGGGTTCATCCGTGTCCATCCGTGGTTTATGAATTCTTGGTCCCACTTCAACTGCGGAATCCAGGCTGAAGGCAGATGCCCGATTGTGGCGCGGGCCGGGGAGCGGCGGCGGCCTCGCCGGCTTTGCGCATCCGGTGGTCCAGCCGGAGCGCTTTGTGGCAGTCACCCGCACCAGCCCAATACGTTCACCCAAAGCCGCCGGGGACGGCGCTCCTTGGTCACAACCGCGCGTTGTCAATCAGCCGCGTCTTGCCGAGGAACACCGCCAACGCCAGTTGCGTGCCGCGCGTCACCTGGCGGCGGGGTTCGAGCGTTTCGGGGTCGAAGAATTCGACGTAATCCAGCCGGGCGTCCGGCTGCGCGGCGATGAGCCGGGCCAGCTTCTGCCGCAGCGCGCCAGCGGCGATGGGGCGTTGCCGGGCGCGCACGGTGGCCCTGGCCAGTTGAATCGCCCGCCACAACACCACCGCCTGCGACCGCAGCGGGCCGGTGAGGTATTTGTTCCGCGAACTCATCGCCAGCCCGTCCGGCTCGCGCACGGTCGGCGCGACGACGACGCGCAGCGGATAATTCAAATCGCGCACCATGCGTCGAATCACCGCCGCCTGCTGCCAGTCCTTCGCGCCGAACACCGCCACGTCCGGCTGCACCAGGTTGAACAGCTTCGCCACAATCGTCGTCACGCCCCGGAAATGCGTCGGACGGGCCGCGCCTTCCATGCCTTGCGTGAGCCGTTCCTCGACGACGTAGGTGCTGTAGCCGCCGGTGTCCCGGTCGGGATACATCCCGGCGTCATCCGGCGTGAAGACCACGTCCGCTCCGGCGGCCCGGCACAACCGGAGGTCGCGGGCGAGGTCGCGCGGGTAACGGCTCAAGTCCTCGTGCGGCGCGAATTGCGCGGGGTTGACGTAGATGCTGACCACGACCCGGCCACGCGGGCCGACGAGTTGCCGGGCGCGGCGCACCAGGCTCAGATGGCCGTCGTGCAAATAACCCATCGTGGGCACGAAGCCGATGCGGCCGCCGGCGCGGCGGGCATGAACGGCCCAGCGTTGCATGGCGGCGGGCGAAGCAATGACACGCATGGGCGGAAGTTGGGCCGGGCGCGGCAGGCGGGCAATCTGTTAATCCGGCTGCCATCTTGCGGGGCGCAGCTTGACACCGCCCCGCTCTGACTGGCCGGGCGGAGCGCCGATCTCTGATCCGGCGCGTTCTTTGGCGTCTTTTCCTTCCTGCCGGGTCGGAGACCGGCACTCCGTGAGTCAGGCTGCACCCATCTTGCGGTTCCGGGCTTTCGCATGGACACTGCGGCCCGATGATCGTCGAACTCATCAACACCGGCTCCGAATTGCTCCTGGGCCGCACGCTCAACACCCACCAGCAATGGCTCGGCCGCCAACTGGCTGACCGGGGCTACGTCGTTTCCCGCCAGGTGACGGTGGCGGACGAAGGCCGTGCGATCCAGCAGGCCGTCCGCGAATCCCTGGGCCGTGCGGACCTCATCCTCGTGACCGGCGGGCTGGGGCCGACGTCGGACGATCTGACGCGGGAACTCATTGCCGAAGTGCTCGGCAAGCCGTTGCGCGAGGACCCCGCCATCGTGGCGGAACTGCGCCGGTATTTCGCCGCGCGCAACCGCCCGATGCCCGCGCGGAACCTGGTGCAGGCGCAGGTGCCCGAAGGCGCGCGGGTGCTGGCCAATCGCAACGGCACCGCGCCCGGCCTGGCGATGAAAGTGGCGGCGGGCGAAAGGGCGCAATGGCTCATCCTGCTGCCCGGGCCACCGCGCGAGCTGCAGCCGATGTTTCTCGAACAGGTGGTGCCGTTGCTGGAACGCGAGCTGCCGGCGGAAGGTTTTGTCTGTCACACACTGCGCACCTCCGGGCTGGGGGAATCGGCGCTGGCGGAATTGATTGATGCGCCGTTGCAGCCGTTGATTGCCGAAGGTTTGGAACTGGGTTATTGCGCCCGGCCCGGGCTGGTGGATGTGCGGCTGGCCGCGCGCGGCGGCGCTGCCGCCGGCATCGTGGCGCGGGCGGAAGCGTTGGTGCGTCCGCTGTTGGCTGGCCATGTCTATGCGGACGACGAGGTGGATTTGGAAACGACGTTGATTCGTGAACTGACGGAGCGTGGGCAGACGCTTGCGTTGGCCGAGTCCTGCACGGGCGGGTTGCTGGCGCACCGGCTGACGAACGTGCCCGGCGCGTCGGCGGTGCTGCTGGCGGGGCTGGTCACTTACGCCAACGCGGCGAAGGAACGCTTCGCCGGCGTGCCGGCGGAGTTGCTGGCGGCGCACGGGGCCGTGAGCGAACCGGTGGCGCGGGCGCTGGCCGAAGGCGCGCGGCGGGCGACGGGCGCCGATTACGCCGTGGCCATCACGGGCATCGCCGGTCCCGGCGGCGGCACGCCGGACAAGCCGGTGGGCACGGTGTTCCTCGCGGTCAGCGACGCCGCGGGCACGGATGTGATACCGCAGCGGCATCAGTTTGACCGCGTGACGTTCAAGGAGGTAACGACGCAGCAGGCGCTGAACCTCTTGTGGCGGCGGGTGCGGGCCGGTTGACGGGGCGGAACCGGGGACAAAAAAGGGGTGGCTTCCGCCAAAATTGGTTGAGCCGGCGGCGGAGAGCGGACGCAGGCTGCATTACCAGTTCACTCAGGTTCCTCGCGCGTTGTTTCGCGATGCACCGCAACCCGGAGCATTGCCATGAAAAGCCACCGTTCCCGCCTGTTCGTCCTCACCCTCGCGTTGTTCGTTCCGCTCGCGGCGACCGCCCGCAACAACATCCGGCAGACGTTCTTCACCCTTTACCCCGGCGCGGTGGGCAGCGCGCTCGACACGGTGCCCAGCAAGCCGGGGCATTGCGGGGTGTGCCATTTTGATTTCAATGGCGGCGGCACCCGCAATCCCTACGGCGTGGCCATTCAGAACTCCGGCCAGTCCTTGAACCAGGAGGCGGGCCGCAGCAACGCCCTCTGGGCCGTGCGGCTGCTGGACTCCGATGGCGACGGGGTGGCCAGCCAATCTGAAATCACCAACACCCTCACCTTTGCCAACACGCCGACCTTCCCGGGATTGTCCGCCGCCCACACCAATCTGGTGTCCAATGTGGCGTTGAGCGACATCGCCGGACGCCTCACGCCCGTCATCGGCGGCGACACCACCCCGCCCGCCGTCACCGTCACCAAGCCCAACGGCGGCGAAACCCTCACCGCCAATCTGGCCACCAACCTCACCTGGACGGCGACCGACGCCAGCGGCGTGGTGGCGGTCCACATCCATCTTTCCACGAACAACGGCGCCTCCTGGCACCCGATTGCGCGGAACCTCGCCAACACCGGCACGTTCTCCTGGGTGCCCGCCGACCGCCCGACCACCCAGGCGCGCATCCGCGTCTCGGCCACCGACACCTACGGCAACCTCGGTTTCGACGACAGCAATGGCGCGTTCACCATCGTTTCGCGCACGGGCATCGCGCTGGTGGGCACCACGCTGCGGGATTTTGACCTGCCGGGCACGCAGCCGTTCGAGCACGGGCCGGAACTGGCCGCCTCGGGCGAGTGCGCCACCTGCCACGGCGGTTATGACACCGCGAAGGAGCCTTACTTCAACTGGCGCGGCAGCATGATGGCCAACGCCTCGCGCGACCTGCTGTTCCAGGCCAACCTGGCCCTCGCCAACCAGGACGCCGCCAACTCCGGCGACCTCTGCCTGCGCTGCCACCTGCCGCGCGGCTGGCTCGGCGGACGTTCCGTGCCGACCGATGGCAGCCGGATGGTGGCCGCCGACGGCGACGGCGTGACCTGCGCGCTGTGCCACGGCATGACCGACCCGGTTTATCAGGCGGGGGTGAATCCCACGAACGATCTTGCCGTGCTCGCCGCGCTGACCTTCCCCGGCACCAACTACGGCAACGGCATGTTCGTGATTGATCCCAGCGGCACGCGGCGCGGGCCTCGCAGCGACGCCACCATGGGCCATGTTTCGCTCGCCTCGCCTTTCCACCGCAGCGCGGCCTTCTGCGGCACCTGCCACGACGTCAGCAACCCGGTGTTCACCCGGGATGCCAACGGCGTGTATCAGCCCAACCCCCTGGACGCCCACGCCGGCGTGTTCTCGCCGCACTTCATCGCCCCCGTTGAACGCACCTACAGCGAATGGCTGCACAGCGATTACAACTCGACCAACGGCGTCTTCGCGCCCGCTTTCGCGGGCAACCGCCCCGGCGGGCGCGTCTCGACCTGCCAGCACTGCCACATGCGCTCGACCTCCGGCCATGCGGCCAACACCAACCTCAACCCCGGCATCCCGCTGCGGACAGACATGGCCGTGCATGACATGGTGGGCGGCAGCACCTGGATGCCGGCGATGCTGACCAACCTGTTCCCGGGTGAAGTCAGCCAGCCGGCCATCCAGGCGGGCATCGAACGCGCCACCTACCTGCTCCAGAACGCCGCCTCCCTCGCCGTCGCCGACACCGGCACGCAACTCAAAGTCACCGTCACCAACGAATGCGGCCACAAGCTGCCCACCGGCTATCCCGAGGGCCGGCGCGTATGGCTCAACGTGCAATTTTACGACGCCGCCAACAACCTGCTGGCTGAATCCGGGGCCTACGATCCCAACACCGGCGTCCTGACGCGCGACGCCGCCGCGAAGATTTACGAGGTGCATCCCGGCATTGACACGAACATCGCCAGCCTGCTCGGCAAACCGGCGGACAAGTCCCTGCATTTCGTGCTGAACAACAAGGTTTACGAGGACAACCGCATCCCGCCGCGCGGCTTCAACCACACCGCCTACGCGGCCTTTGGCGGCGAGCCGGTCGGCCATCACTACGACGACGGCCAGTATTGGGATGACACGCTATACGAACTGCCCGTCGGCGCCACCCGCGCCGAGGTGAAGCTGTATTACCAGAGCACCAGCAAGGAGTTCGTCGAGTTCCTCCACACCAACAATGTCACCAACACCAAGGGCCAGGAGCTTTACAACCTGTGGGCCAACAACGGCAAATGCCCGCCCACGCTGATGAAATCCGCAACGTGGGTCACGGCGTTCCAGATGCAATCCGCCGCCTTCACCGAGCAGGGCAGGTTCCGCATCCAATTCCTCTGCCGTCCCGGCCTGACCTACACCATCGAATACAAGGACGCGCTCGCCGCGCCCACGTGGCAGACCTTCGCCGCCAACGGCACGCAAACGCCCGGCGGCACGAGCGGTCATTTCGAGGATGACTTCACCGCCGCCAGTTCGGGCGGCCCTTCGCCCACCGGCGCGCGCTTCTATCGCATTCGATACCACGCGCCCTGAGAGCGGGACTGAAACGGCTGCATTGGGTGCCACAGGCACCCCACCGATGCCGCCCGCGAGCATCCGGCCCAGACCACGAACCGTGTTTGTGGATGGTCACCAGCCGGTGGTCACCACCCGGCCGTGGGAACGCCCGATCACGCGGTTATCGCCCGAAGATTGCCAGGCGCAGGAAGAAACCGCCGGTCTGATGCGCCGCCCGGCCACCGCGTGGTGTTTTCTGGCCGCTCCCGAGCAGCTCGCCACAGTCCGGGGCCGCACCCGCAAGCCGCACCAGAAGGCATGAACCTGATTTTCTCCGCCCCGGCCAGGGAGGATCACCAGCAGTGGCGGAGGGTGGACCGCAAAACAGTCCAGCGAACTCACGATTTGGTGACGGACCTCAAACCCACCCCTCTCCATGAACCGGCCCCCCACCCGGCCCTCTCCCCCGCTGGGGAAAGGGTGGCGTCTCGCCGGAAGAGGGGGCCGTCGGGGAGATTCATGGCCCCGCTGCGCGGCCATCGTTGGAGAGCGGAACTCACCCTGAACCTCGTAGCAGCGGACGTGAGTCCGCTCCATCTGAATTGGGGGAGAAGTTAGAGCCGACTCAGGTCGGCGGCTACAGTTCAATAAGTGAAAGCGCGAAATTGGGTTGACAACAATCTCACCCCGACATCGGCAAACCCGCCACTGCGCCAGCGATTGTGACACAGCCCGGCGAAGTGTGCCACCGCGGCGCAAATTCCAGCCCTGCCGCGCCGCCGGTTTTCCCCAAATCACAGCATAACTATCTGCCAACCTGATAGTTATGCAATGACGACCCACTTGGCCCCGATATTGCAGGGAAAGGTGTCAGCTTCTAACAAACAACTTTTATGGCTAAAGTGCTCGGCATTGACTTGGGGACGACGAACTCCTGCATGGCGGTGATGGATGCGGGCGA
>Ga0073932_1003291_pt1 | contig 22120 bp, 16 predicted proteins | sample DewCreD2012metaG_FD_76967 | JGI IMG/M metagenome (GOLD analysis project Ga0073932, IMG submission 76967) | Hot spring sediment bacterial and archeal communities from British Columbia, Canada, to study Microbial Dark Matter (Phase II) - Dewar... ...
TAATCGAAAGCCAGCGAGGCGTCATCGGGGTAGGCGGGCAGTCGGTTGAAGAGGGCGGCCGTCGCGGCGGCCTCTCCGCCGCGCGAATGGCCGGCCAGGGCGATGCGCTCCAGGTCCACCTTGCCGTAAAAAGGCGAAGCCGGGTCGCTGTTCCAGTCCTGCCAGACGCGCAGGTGTTCGAGCAGAAGCCAGGCGCGGGCGTCGTTTTCTTTGTGGAACCCCTCGAACAAGTCAATCACACCGCTGTTGAGGAAGTTCTCATCCACCGACACGCAGATAAACCCGCGCGAGGCCAGCAGTTCGCCCAGGTAGGCATAGCCGGGGTCAGAATAATCGGCCATGAGGTGGTTGCCGTGGGCGATGAGGATGAGGGGGAAGGGGCCGTCTCCCTCAGCGGGGAACCAGACCCGCCCGTTGAGGGGCAGGTGGTCTGGCCCAAAGCCCCACCAGCGGGTGCGCAGTTGGCCGGGCAGGCCGGCCCAGGAGCTTGCTAACAGCTTTGAGCCGTCCACAGGCCGGGTGCGCAGGCTGACCTGTGCACCGAATTCGGGGCGGCTGCGGTCTGTGCCGGAACCGTAGGTGAGGGCGGCTACCGGGTAGGGGCCGGGTTGTGCGGGATTGGGCAGGGTGACGGCGGCGGTGGGCGCGCCGGTCTGCGCGGCGTTGATCACCGTTGGGGCGGGCGGGCCGGGCCAAAGGAACCAGGCCAGGCCGCCGGTCAGCGCCGCCAGCCCGACGACGAGGCCGCCGAGGGTCAGGGCCCGGCGCAGGCCGGTTTGGAGCTCGGTCCCGCCGCCCGTCAGCGCCCCAATGCCCCCGCCGACCAGGGCGGCGCCAACCAGCAGCAGGACCAGCACTGCCAGCAGGCCGGGGAAGGGCAGGTTTAACATCATGGCGACCAGGTTCAGCAGGGCCAAACTGCCCAGCGCCGCCCAGCGCAACGGCCAGGGAACGCGCGCCAGCAGTTCGATCAACTTGGCGATGCCCTGCCCCAGCCACAAAAGCAGAAGGCCGCCTACAATCAGACCGGCCAGGGTGAGAAGCAGGGCCATCAGCGGCCCCTGGGCCGTGTCTATGGCAAAGATCAGATAGATGAGCGCGGAAAGCAGGAGCATGGCACGGGCGGCGCCCCGCAGAGCGCGCGGGCCGGGGCGCACCTGCCGCCAGGCATGTGCCAGGGCCGGGCGGAGGGCCAATCGGGGGCGGAGAGCGGCAAGGAATCGGGAAATTTGCATGACGGTTCTCTTTCGGTGGGGTGGGTATTGAAGGATGGTATCTATGTTAGCATGGCTGTGGGCGGCTTGCCAAATGGCTTGTAAAATGAAGGATGGATTCTGGGCTCAGTTCGATGCGTGGATGGGGTAGTGTTTCAAACGGGGCAAGATGAGACGGTTCAATATAACTCAATTTCGATCAAAGACACCTCTTTTCCGTTACATCCGTCTTAAAATGGCTGCTGCTGTTCAAAACAACCTATAATGTTAAATATCCTTAATGTTTTGGCGAGCGGCGCGCTCTGCCCAGGGTGAATATCAACATATGAGCCATCTTACCGGTTTCGTCTTCAACATCCAGCGTTTTTCCATCCACGATGGGCCGGGCATCCGCACGACGGTCTTTTTAAAGGGCTGTCCACTGCGCTGTTTTTGGTGTCACAATCCCGAAGGGTTAAAAGGTCAACAAGAAGTGCAGTATTTTGCTCAGCGCTGTATTGGCTGTGGAGCCTGCGCGGCGGTTTGCAAGCAGGGGGCGCATACCCTCACCGCTGAAGGACATTTCTACAACCGCGCCCTGTGCATCACATGCGGCGCGTGCGTGGCGGAGTGCTGTGCCGAGGCTCTGCAACTGGCCGGCGAGCGCCTGACGGTTGAACAGGCCGCCGCTGAAGTCCTGCGCGACCGCGCTTTTTATGACGCCAACGGCGGCGGGGTGACGCTCTCTGGCGGCGAACCCCTTTTACAGCGCGAGTTTACCCTGGCCCTGTTGGAGCGTTTGCGCGCGGAAGAGATCCACACGGCCATCGAAACCACGGCTTACTTCCCCTGGGAACGCCTGGAAGAAGTGCTTCCCCTGGTAGACCTGGTGATGATGGACCTTAAGCACCTGGATTCTGAACAGCACCAGGCCGCTACCGGCGTACCCAATGAGCGCATCCTGGCGAATGCCCGCCGTCTGGCCGCCAGCGGAAAGCCTCTGCTGTTCCGCACGCCTGTCATTCCGACCGTCAACGACAGTCCCGCGGCGATTGGGGCCATTGCCGCCTTTGTGCGTGATCTAAACGCCCTGCGCCCGCCCGGCAGTGCCCGGCTGTCGCTCGAACTACTGCCTTTCCACCGCCTGGCCGGCGATAAATACCGCTCGCTCGACCTGGACTATCGGGCCGCGCGCCTCGAAGCGCCGGCCAAGGATCACCTGCGCGCGCTGTTGGACGAAGCCCAGCAGTTCGTGCCGGATGCCATTTGCCGGTAGCCTTGCCTTTGCGCTCTGCGCGCTCCATTCTTTGTTTTGTGTGAGGGAATATGCTGGATGCCACCTTAACCACCGAGTATACCTACGCCAACCGGCTGGCGGCCCTGCGCGCCGCCAAGCTGGAACAGACCCGCGAGAAGATCGAACTGACGGGGTCGAAGGACCATGACGATCACGCCATCATCCTGCCGCCCGTTGACCGCCGCGAGATCGTCAAAACGATCAGTTCATCGGGGATGCCAATCACCGACTGTTTGTTATCGGGCTACCAGGTGGAGAGCAATCACCCATCGGGAGGGTTCTTTGGCCCGCGCATCTGCGGCGAGAACTTCCGGCGTCTGCTGGATGCTCACCCCCCTTACGTAGACCCGAACTCGGCGCTGGCGGGGGCGTACATGGCGAATTTTATGTCGTACCGCAAGCCGCACTGGAACCCCGACCTGCGCTTTGATCACCTGCACGAAGAACAGCGCAAGTACAACCTGGCTCCCGGCATTGGGGCCACCCAGCACTTCTGCCAGGACCTGACGATTGGCCTGCAGTTGGGCTTTGGCGGGCTGTTGGAGAAAATCCACCGCTATCAGGCGGTGAATACCGACTCTGAGGCCCAAGAGTTGTACGCCGGGTTAGAAGCGGTTGTCTTGGGCTTGCAGTCTTGGGTGCGGCGCACCGCTGAAAAGGCTCAGGCGATGGCTCAGGAAGAGGCCAACCCTGCTGTGCGCGCTAACCTGGAAGCCATAGCCGAGATGAACTTTTACCTGGTCGAGGGCGCGCCGCGCACCTTCCGCGACGCCTGCCAGTGGATTCTGTGGTACGACATGGCGGCGCGCATGTACAACGGTTCTGGCTCACTGGGGCGGCTGGACGTGATCTTACAGCCCTACTATGAGCGCGACGTGCAGGCGGGCATTCTCGATGACGAGGCGGCTGTGTTCTACCTGGCCTGCCTGCTCATCCGCGACACGGCCTATTTGCAGTTAGGCGGGCCAGACAGTCACGGGCGCGACGTGACCAGCCGCGTCTCGTACCTGGTGTTAGAAGCGGCCCATCAACTGAAAATCCCGGCGAATGTGGGCGTGGCGGTGGGCGATACCACCGACCCTGGTCTTCTGCGGCGCGGGGTGGAGATCATGTTCGAGGATAAGACCGGCATCCCGAAGTTCTTGGGGGTAGATGTAACCGCCCGCGGCTTTGCCAAAAACGGCTATCCGTTAGGGTTGGGCTACGAGCGGGCTTACTCTGGCTGTCACTGGAGCGCCATCCCCGGACGCGAATATACCCTGAACGACTGCGTAAAGATCAACTTTGCCGCTGTGTTTGAGGCGGCCTATGATGAGCTTGTGGCGGCGGGGAATCCTTCGGTGGCCGGGCTGTGGGAGTGCTTTGAGCGTCACCTGTGCCGCGCGGTGGAAGTGATCGCCGAGGGGTTAGACTTTCACATGGGGCACATGTACGAGGTGTTCCCCGAACTGGTGCTCGATTTGCTCTGTCACGGGCCGATTGAGAAGGGCCGCGACGCTTCGCACGGCGGAGTGGAGTTTTACAACCTGTGCGTTGACGGCGCGGCGCTGGCGACGGTGGCCGATTCCTTCGCGGCCCTGGAACAGCGTGTGGAGCTGGAAGGCCGCCTGACGTGGGAAGAGGTCACGGCGCATTTGCGCTCGAATTGGGCCGGGCCGCAGGGCGAGCGCGCCCGCCTGCTGATGAAGAACATCCCGCGCTACGGCAGTGGGGGGTCGCGGGCAGATGAATGGGCGGTGAAGATAGCCAGGACCTTCACCGAGGCGGTGAAAGCCCGGCCTACTCCCGCCGGGTTCAACATGATCCCAGGGTTGTTCTCGTGGGCCAATACCATTCCGATGGGCAAAGTGGTAGGGGCCACCCCCAATGGGCGGCGGAGCGGCGAGCCGATTTCGCACGGCTCGAACCCCGATCCGGGTTTCCGCAAAGACGGCGCGCCTACGGCCATGGCGGCGGCGATTGCCTCGGTCCAGCCGGGGTGGGGCAATACCGCGCCCATGCAGATCGAACTAGACCCGGCCCTCTCGCGCGACCGCGAGGGCGTAGAGGCCATCTGCAACCTGATTGCCACTCACTTTAAGCTGGGCGGCACGCAGATTAATATGAACATCATGGACGCCGAGCGGGTGTTAGAAGCCCACAAAGACCCCAGCAAATACCCCGACCTGGTGGTGCGCGTCACGGGCTTCAGCGCCTATTTTGCCAGCCTTTCGCCAGAGTTCCGCCAGTTGGTGGTAGACCGGATGATTAAAGAGGGCTAACGGCCTTAGCAGGGACGCCAGCGGGTGGCGGCGATGTGGCGCTCGCGGTCGGGCGCGGTGTTGAAATAATAGACGGTCAGCAGGTCACCGCCGGGGAGCAGGACGGTGCGCGGGTAGCCGAGGTCGGGCGAGCCGCCATCACTGCGCAGGACGATTTCCGTGCCCCAGGCGGCCCCGCCATCCGCCGAGAGACGGGCGCGCAGACCGTAGGGCGGCAGGCGGTAACCGTACACCAGCGCCAGGCGGCCATCGGGCAGAAGAGTCAGAGCAGGTGGGTTGCTGACGCGCCCCGCAAAGCGGGCCGGGCGCGAGAGGAAGCGCCAGGTGCGGCCCAGGTCAGAAGAGGCATAGACTTCAACCGCGCCAGAGGTGGCCGTCTGGCAGCGCACGGCGGTGCGCAGTTCATTTCCGCCCAGGTGCGCAGTGGCCGGCATGATCTTAAATCCTGTCCCGCGCGCGCGGGCCACCCAGGCCAGGCGCTCGAAGCTCTGGCCGCCGTCTGTGGTGCGGGCGCAGAAGACTCCACTGCCCTCGCCGCCGGTGCGTTTAGAAGCTGTCAGCAGCAGCAGGGCTTCGCGGGGGCCGGTCACAATCACATCGGTGCGGGCCTCCACCCCGGCCAACCCAAAAGAGGGCAGGCGGTAGGGGCCCTGCCAGGTGTGACAACGGTCGGTGGAGAGGTAAAACCACGCCAGCGTGCCTTTGCCCAGCCCGGTGCGGGCACACAGCCAGGCAAAATCGGGGTGGGTGAAGTCTATCGTTCCTGGGCAGGGGGCCGGCAGGGGCGGCCGGCCCTGGCGGATGGCCTCCGCCGCTTGCAGAGCGGGGATCATATGCTCGTCCGCCGAAATGCCCGTCCCGCCGGGCGACTGCACGGGCATGGGTTCCACCGACCAGGTGCGCCCACCATCGAGAGAACGGGCCTGCATGGGCAACATAGGGCGGGTGCGGTCACGAGCGTGGAAAGGGGCGTTGGGGTCGTGCCAGCCGAGCGCGAACCCCACCACTACTTCCTCGCCCCAGGACCAAATGCCATAATTGGCCGGCCAGCCGGCAAACCGGCCCGCCTGTTCGGTTATAATGATGTGCGTAAGTGATTCCATAGGGTTTCCAGGTGAATAGAATGAAGCGATCTCCGGCGGTTTTTCTTTTGGCTCTGTTAACCGGCCTGTTGGCGGCGGCGCAGTCGGCGGTGGGGCTGTTCTCTGAGGGTGGGAGCGGCCCGTTTACTTTTACCACGCTGCGCGGTCAGACGGTGCAGATGTACGGCCAGGGCATTTACGCCCTGGATACTTATTTTAAAGCGCCGATCCTGCGCGGAACCGACGCTGTGACCCTGTTCCTGGGCGTTCCTCTGCTGGCGGCGGCTCTATGGCTGTATCGGCGGGGTTCGGCGCGGGGCGGCCTGCTGTTGGTGGGCGTGCTGGGTTACTTTTTGTACAACGCCGCTTCGGTGGCGCTGGGCGCGGCCTACAACAACCTGTTCCTGGTGTATATCGCCTACTTTGGAGCCGCCTTGTTTGCCTTTATCCTGGCGTTTACAGCCGTTGACCGCGCAGAACTGGCCGCGCGCCTGGGGCCGGACCTGCCCCGCCGGGGAATTGCCATTCTGACGTTCATCTCCGGCCTGGCGCTGTTGGTCGCCTGGCTGGGAGATATCCTCGGCCCGCTCTTCGCGGGCGGCGCGCCAGAGATTGCCAGCTACACGACGGAAGTTACCTATGTGTTTGACCTCGGCGTGATTGCCCCGGTGGCGTTCCTCACGGGGGTGCTGGTACTGCGCCGCGCTCCGCTGGGCAACCTGCTGGCCGCTCTGATGCTGATTGTACTGGCGATCGTAGGCGTCATGGTGGCGACGCAGACGGTCTTTCAACTGCAAGCCGGAATCGAACTGCCCCTGGGGGCGTTCATCGGCAAGGCAGGGTCGTTCATGGTGCTGGCGCTGGCGGCCGTCTGGCTGACGGCGCGCATGTTCAGGTCAATTCGATCTTGAACACATAGGCATGGTCGCAGGGTTTTTCAGGGGGAACCTGCACCTTTAGCCCCTCTTCATCCTGCCGCCATTCGAGCGGCTGGGGGCGGCCCAACAGCCAAACGCGCCGCACCTGACGGGTGCAGTACGGCGACCCACTGCGCAGTGAGCGGATGACCAGTTCTGGGGCGGGCCAGGCCAGCGCGGTAGCGTAAAGGGCGCTTCCGGCGGTGGTAAAGCGGATGTCGGCGGGGGTGTAGGGCTGGCGGCGGGTGTCGGTGAAAGAGCCTTCTGGCACTTCGGTAGGGCCTTCGCCGTAGATGCGCCAGGGGCGGGTGTTGTAGATGGCTTCGGCGTTCAGTTCCAGCCAGCGCCCGATTTCCAACAGCACTTCCTGTTCCGTTTCTGGGATGGTCCCATCGGGGCGGGGGCCGACGTTAAGCAGAAGAGCCCCATTTTTACTGACGATGTCTACCAGGTCGGTGATGATGTCGCCGGGGTGCTTGTATTCCTGCTCGTGGACGAACCCCCACGAGTTTTTGGAGATGGAAGTATCGTTCTGCCAGAAGAACGGGCGGATGTCTTTGAGCTGTCCGCGCTCGATATCCAGCACGGCACTGCCCTCGGCGAAAGCGTCTAACTTGTAATTGATCGCCACTTCCAGCCCCCACTCTGCGGCGCGATTGTAGTAGTAGGCGGCGAATTTTTGCAGGTAGGGGGCAAACGCCTGTTGGTGAATCCACCAGTCGAACCAGAACAATTGGGGGCGGTAGCGGTCTACCAGTTCACAACAGCGGTTGAGCCAGTCTTCCAGATAGGCCGGGTCGGGGCGGGGCTGCCAGTCACTGCTGTTCCAATCGGTGGTGGTGATGGGCGTGGCCGGACCGTAAAAATCGGCGTAGGCGGGGTCGTTCACATCTGATTCAAAGGCACGTCCGCCGTTCATAAACCACCAGTGTTCGGCGCGGTGGCTGGAGACGCCCAAAACCATGCCCGCGCGGCGCACGGCTTCGCCCAGTTCGCCGAGGATGTCGCGGCGCGGCCCCATGCGGGCGGCGTTCCAGCGGGTGAGGGCGGAATCGTACATGGCGAAACCATCGTGGTGTTCGGCCACCGGTACGACAAAGCGCGCCCCGGCGCGGCGGAACAAATCGGCCCAGGCGGCGGGGTCGAACTTTTCGGCAGTGAAGCGCGGGATAAAATCTTTGTAGCCAAAGCGATCCTGCGGCCCATAGACGGCCCGATGGTGTTCAAATTCTTTCGTACCCGGCAGGTACATATTGCGCGGGTACCATTCGTTGCCAAAAGCTGGCACGGAATAAACGCCCCAATGGATGAAAATGCCGAACTTGCCATCCAGATACCATTTGGGGGTGGGGTGCGTTTTGAGTGAGTTCCACTCCGGTTCGTAGGCGGGGGTGACGTTGTTTTTCATGGGAGCAGAGGCTGGTTTTTTGAAATAACGCGCCCGCTGTGGCAGAACGGGCAGCGGGCGCGCTCATTGTGGGCCATTAAGGCCACAGCGGTACGGTTTCTTTCTCTCGCATCAGGGTTTCCATCTCTTCGGTGGTGGGGATGCGCTGAGGATCAAAGTTTGCGGCGGCTTCGAGGAAAGCCGGCAGGACGTGGATGTCGCCTGAAGAGTTGAGGAATGCGTGGGGCTGTGTGCCAAGCGCCCACCAGACGGCTTTGTTGACCGATTCCTGATCGGTGAACGGCTCGTACCAGGTAGAAGCGAAGCGCTGGCGGCCTTCATCCCACTTGCGGCGCTGGTTGGTCTTGATGAGCTGTACGGCCACGTTCTGTTCCCGGCAGATTTGCATCAGGGCGTTGAAGTCGGCCATGTATTCGGGGTTTTGGGCCAGCATGTAGTTGTAGGGGAGCAGGACCGAGTCGAAGGGGAAGCGTTCCAGGCTCTTTTTGTGCATCATGGGGGCGCGCAGAGAGTGGCTGGTGATGCCGATGAAGCGCACCAGGCCCTCTTCGCGGGCTTCTACGGCGGCTTCGAGCGCCCCGCCGGGGCCGAGGGCGGTTTCCCATTCTTCATCTTCGATGACGGCGTGCAGTTGGATGAGGTCAATCTGGTTGGTGCGCATGCGCTCCAGCGAGCGGCGGATGCTGGCTTTGGCTTCGGCATATTTGCGGTCGCCGGTTTTGGTGGCGAGGAAAACTTTACTGCGGTTCTTTTCGAGCCATGGGCCGAGGCGAAGTTCAGAGTCGCCGTAGCTGGCGGCGGTGTCAATGTGGTTGATGCCGTAGCGTACGAGCAGGTCCATGGTGCGGTCAGCCTCTTCCTGGGTGACACCGCCCAGAGCGGCGGCTCCAAAGAGAACCCGGGTGCTGACGTGTCCGGTGCGGCCAAAGGGTAAAGACGGAATCATTACAAACCTCCCTTGTGTGATTATACCGATCAAGATAATTATAGCCGGTTTTCGGCGAAGAATGAGAACCCAGATGAAAGTAGGGCGCATTTTTCTGTTGGGGGCGAGTTGGAGCGGCTTCTTGCGTCGGGTTCAGGGCGCGCCGGGGTGAAGGTTGGCGCTGGTGCATGGTCTGGCAACCTTCTTCCAGCCCTGAACCCGACCTATGGGCTGGATGCAGAGCGTGGGTATGAGGAAACCCGCTCTCAATCCGCTCCATCCGCTCCTCGCCCATTTTTATGGGCCGAAATCCGCTGACAGCTTACATACCCACCCATGCGACAATCAGCCACGCGGAGGAATGATTAACCACCATGCCACTGAATCACTTTTTGTCCAATCAGATACCACTTACCATCCTTCTTTACGAAAATATCTTCCTCTAGAGCATACTCCCACTTCTGGGTGACGGTGAAGTGTTTTCTCGTGGGCATGGTGTGTTTAGTTTACACCTTATTTTTGCCCATTTTCGTGTCTAAATTTTGTTAGCCACTATAAAGGTTTTTCTGTATCCTGGTCTGATACAGGTTTCGTATTTTTTTCCAGAGGAAGTTCTGGTTGAATATTGTTCTTTGGGGTATGATCGTGTTCTGATGATGGGGTTTTATGGTCAGAACGTTGGGAATCTTCCTCAGTAATAGAAGTGGTATTGGTAATAACTGGAGATTGTTGCGAGCCCTCCTCTTTATCTGAAGCGTTTCTACTCATGCTCAGAACGCTAGATTGCTTCCTAACAAATTCTCCTTCTAAAATTTCTCTAGCCTGAGGTGGAAACTTGGCCGCCCGACAAAAATAGTTATAAACTAGCATTCCAAATTTTAGAAGCAACAAATCCTTATCGGAATTGTAGGTGCCTAGAAAAGGCTGATCAAAGAGCACATTAATCGCAGCATTTCTAAAAAGAATCGGCAGAGAGAAAGCCAAAGCGGGATACTCTAATAAACTTCGAACTAATTGCATAAACCTTTCCCATTCAGGAAGTGCTAAAGGCGTAGCAGGGGTTCTTTTTGCAGCAATTAATTCATTCCGTAATCTTGCAACAAAATCATACTGACTCCGCCCTCCCCACAATAAGTACTTAAGGGATTCATCAAGCTGCCCATGAGTACTGGGTTTGAAATATTGTTTAAAGATTATGCCGACACATTCTGCTAACCCAATAGAAAAAATCGCACATGTATCAAGAATAAGGGCCAAGTGTTCTTTTATTGATGGATCTATTTCTTGATAGATTTGCTGTGCCTCACCGATAAGTTTTCGTACTATATCAATGAAGTTGTTTTCATTCCAGGATAAAATGTACAGATATTCAACTAGAGGTTTGAGTTTGGGATAACGAACCTGAATATTTATGAGACGCTGAATTTGATTGAGCGTCAGTGGATAATTAGATGAGCCATTAGGATAAATTACAGCTTTATCGTACTCATCAAACTCATTCTCATCCAATAAAGTTACATTGAAGCTAGACGCAAAAAGTTTATGGTCTGCTTCCATTGGTTGTTCTTTCTTCAACACCAATAGACCTTCTGATGCGTTGAAGAAGTTCATTAATCCTCTCAACCATAATGCTCTGTTGGCTGGAGATTGCCCCTTCAAAGTTTTGCAATCCCCGAGAACTAGCTCCCAAGAAAGATCTGTTCCGGGGCGTAATGCCAGTACATCAATATCTGTAATAACCTTTTTTTGTTCGTTGACACCTCCTTTATGAAACACAACTACTTCAGGTTGGGCAAACCATCCTAGTGAATAGAAGTGCTTAAATAGCATATCTTTTTGACTGGAATCTTTGTTCATTCTCTACCTCTCAAAAGGAATGTGTCTATGGCTTCCTGTGTCTCCTCGTCAATTTCAACGGGTTTATTCTCCAGAATTCTTTTCCTTCCAATTAATGATTCTACATATTTTTCGCCTTGGCGAAGAGATAATATAATATCCTCTCTTGCACTTACTTGCGGTTCTGATCCACTAACCATAGTAATGGCCATATCGACTGCCTCTCGATTTTCGGGTAAGTCGATTAAATGAAGCTCTCCCCAATTATTCTCTACTTGTATAATTCGTCCTACTCTTAAGGCTGCAACCTGGCGATATTGTTCTAATGCTTCAGTATTTGCACGAATGTATCCTCTGTCTCTAAATGCTGATAACAAGGCGATTGGAGAACGAATTGCATACTTGGCTGGTAGCAGCTGCCCTTGTCTAACAGATGCCACTAGAGCCATGGCAGCTTCATAAACGGGCCTTTTTTCTGGAGGTAATTGAGTTTTTCCAGGACGTGGGCCAAAAAGAAATGAATTAACGCCTGCATGTGTTGTCTCAATTGCCGGTGGAGGTAGGAATCCTTCTCCTGCGAGCATTTTTGCCACCTGAATCTCGGTATCATCAATTGAGATTTGCCCGATCGCTCTCTCTGTTTCAATTTTGATCAGAGGCCAACCCTGATTTTCTTTTAACAATTCCAAAACTCTTTTTACCTTGTGCGCACCATTTGCAGCCACCAGGTCACTATATGCGCCAACATTCTCAGGAAAATATGTAGGCGAAAGCAACACAGATCTCCCACGAGCGCGCCGGTTAATCAAATAGTTGCCTTTACTACCAATGTCGATAACTCGATCAACTAATTTCTTTTCTGCGCCCGTTTGATAAACATGGTCAACAAGCATAGGAGAAGCCGATAGTTTTTTCATCAAAGTAAGCGTCAAAAATTCGGGTTCCGATATTTTACTTTGACTAATGGCTACATTTCCCAAGCTTGTAAACACATCTTCATAAAACGGTATATCTGGAATTACGGTTCTGATCGTTAAGCCTTCCGTATCAAGCTTTACAAATTCAGCTTCAGCTAGTAATTCAAGTACTGGTTTTACGACTGTTGATGAAGGGAAATCGAGCAAATAAACCGCAACATCTCGAATTGTGGGGTATGAAACAGCTTGCACACCCCTTAAATGGAGAGCCAACCTCGTTGCCATACCAAGAAGGGAAATGAAATCAAATTCCGGTACTGTGGTTCTTTCTAAGCAAACAGTGATGTCGTGAGCCCGGATAGCTAAATCAGTTGTGGTCAATTGATCATCTGGTGCGGCCATATAAATTCCTTTCCTTTAGAAGATCAGTCTTGAGCCCTGTTATATGTGCCCTTATTAAAATAGTTAGCCTACCAGCCACCTTTCTACTGGAATACCTACTTTAGGGATGCGGATGTTATTGACAGGGTTTATGATCAATATTCCTGTACTCATTCGACGGGTTTTCATCATCGAACCTCTTATCATTGAATAATTATATACCAGGTATCAAAACTACAATATTGATCGTTATAACGAAGCGGAACACGCCAACATTTGTATGTCCATCAGTCAATACACGCGGCTTTCGCGCGCTGGTGCGCCGAGCCGGAGATTGTGAAGCGCTGGCTGCCGCTGAAAGACGCTTTGCGCGCTTACCCGGTCACGCGCGATTGTTATGGAGCGATCCACAACGATTTGCACCAATGGAACTTCCTTTATAAGGAAGGACCGGGTGGGGGAACGCTGACGATTATTGACTTCGATGAGTGCGGCTATCACTATTTTAATACATCGGTATCGTACAAAATTTCGTAGCCGTAGCCCTGTTCGGTGAGGAAGCGCTGGCGGTTGGCGGCGAAGGTCTGGTCAATGGTGTCGCGCGTGACGAGGGTGTAGAAATGGGCCATGGAGCCGTCTTCTTTGGGCCGCAAGATGCGCCCCAGGCGCTGGGCCTCTTCCTGGCGCGAGCCAAACGTCCCGGAGATTTCAATCGCCACGTTAGCATCGGGCAGGTCAATGGAGAAGTTTGCCACTTTTGAGACGACCAGGGTTTTCACCCGGCCAGCGCGGAAGTCTTCGTAGAGTTTTTCGCGCTCGCGCACGGGGGTTTTGCCGGTGATCAGCGGGGCGTAGAGCATGCGGGCGATTTCTTCTAATTGATCGAGGTACATGCCGATAATCAGCGTGTGGGCCCCGCGGTGCTTGCGAAGCAGGGCGGTGAGGACGTTGATCTTGGCGGGGTTGTGGGCCGCGACGGAATACTTGTTGCGCTGTTCGGCCAGAGCGTACTCCATGCGCATGCTCTCTTCCAGGGGGATGCGCACCTCGTGGCAGATGGCGGTGGCAATCCAGCCCTGGCGTTCCAGGTCTTTCCAGGGAACGTCGTGCTTTTTGGGGCCAATGAGCGAAAAAACGTCTTCCTCGCGCCCGTCCTCGCGCACCAGCGTGGCCGTCAGCCCCAGACGGCGGCGGGCTTGCAGTTCGGCGGTGATGCGAAACACCGGGGCCGGCAGAAGGTGAACCTCGTCGTAGATAATCAACCCCCAGTTGCGGGCATTGAATAGTTCAAAGTGCGGATATTCATCCGCCCCATCAGCCCCGTTCTCTTCTTCCAGGGGTTCATCCAGGCCCGTGCCGTAGTCAGAGCCGTTCTCGCTAACGGCGGCGGCTACCTTTTTGCTTTTGCGCTTGCGGTAGGTGATGATCTGGTAAGTGGAGATCGTCACCGGGCGAACCTCTTTGAGCAGGCCCGTATATTCGCCGATCTGATCGCCGTGCAGGGTGGTTTTATCGAGCAGTTCATCAATCCACTGGCGCACGGCCACGGTGTTAGGGGTGAGGATGAGGGTGGACGTTTGCAGTTTTTCCATCACCCCCATGCCCACAATGGTCTTGCCCGCTCCGCACGGTAAAACGATGGTCCCCGATCCGCCCTGGGCTGAACCGCCCGCGTGGAAGAGTTCAACGGCTTCTTGCTGGTAATGGCGCATGGCGAAGGGCCTGCCGCGCTTTGTCACCTGGCGGAGCTGGATGGGCAGTGCGTCGCCGTCCACGTAGCCGGCCAGGTCTTCGGCGGGGTAGCCGATCTGCACCAATACCTGTTTAATGTGGCCGCGCATAGCGGCGCGGACGCGCAGGCGCAGCGGGCTGACCTGATCGAGGATGTACAACTGCATGCGCTTGTGACGGGCGATCTCGGCGATCAGCACCGGGTCATCGCTGACCAAAAAGAGATCATCTTCTTCGCGCACCAGCTTGACGCGCCCGTAGCGGCCTACGTAGTCTTCGATGTCGCGCACCACATTGCCGGGCAGGTCGTACTTGGCAAAGGCCGCCAACTGCGCCAGGATATCGGCGGCGCGCATGCCGGTTGAGGCGGCATTCCACAGCGACAGCGGCGTGATGCGGTAGGTGTGGATGTGTTCGGGGGATTTTTCTAACTCGGCAAAGCGGGCTAAGGCATCGCGGGCGGCGACGTATTGGGGGTTATCTACCTCTAACAGGGCCGTTTTATCCGATTGGACGATTAAGGGGTTATCGGGTTGATACATGGGTTATTTTTGTACTTGAATTTGAAACCGATCTGCTACGGCCTGGAAGGCCTGTTCTAAGAGGGGATCATACTCTTTGGAAAAGAGGATGGTCAGCTCGCGGTCAACCGTCTCGAAAGGCACGCGCAGTTCGGCCAGCGCCATGCAGATGGCCTGAAAGGCCGCCGGCTGGCCGTTAAAGCGCAGAATGACGCGTTCCTCGCGCTTCACCGTCACCGGCTGGACCTTTGGCTCTGCTGTGAGCGGGCGGGCCGGGGTGGCAAAGGCGGTCTGGGCCTCATCTGGCAGGGTGGCAAGGACGTGGTCGTGGTGGGTGAGAAGCAGTGCCACGGGGATGCCCGCCTGGTTGGAGGCGCGCAGAACTTCTTCGGGCCGGCGCACCACCCGCAGGCCGGGGGCGATTTCGGCCACGGTAAATTCGGCCAGCGCGTTGGGGGGCATGGGATGGGTGGTTTCGAGCAGGCCAAAGCCGTCGTACAGGGTAAAGACCTCGGAATGCTGTGTCCACTCGCGCAGTTCGGCGACGACGTTTTGGGCCAGTTCCTGCCCGGTAACGCGCCGCAAAAGGGCGATCACGTCCAGGTTGGGGCGGGCGGCCACCTGCGCCGCCACGCGTTCCTTCTTCAGCCGCAGAGTCAGCACCGAGGGGCCAGCCTGGCCGGTGCTTTTCGAGATCATCTCGCCCAGGGGCAGCAGTTCGGCCAGCAGGTCGGCGGGGTAAATTTCGGAGACGATCACCGCCTCGAAGTTGGGCTGGACCGTCACACGGACTGGAGGGGTGATGCCTTTCTCGAAGTGCAGGAAGCGGTCATTGACGCGGAAGGCGGTCAGCAGTCCGCGCTGGGGGTAGAGGGCGTGGGGGGCGTTGGGGGCCGCGCGGTTGAGGTCTGGCTCGTAGGCCAGTTCCACGTAACGCATCAGCAGGGGCAGGCTTTCGAGGAAGCGTTCTACAAAGCGCCCTTCGACCCGCTCGAAGCTGTCGGGGTCGCTTTCGTTAATTTCCGCCTGGCTCCACTGGTTTGAGGCTTTGCTTTCGTTGAATCCCATATAGCGCCCAAAAATGCCGCTGCGTTTGGCCGAGCGGATGGTCTGGGGCAGAAGGAAGTAGCGGTGATTGGCTTTGAGGTAAGCGATCAGCCCGCTGACGCTGAACCACTGGCCGGCGGGCAGTTCGGCCAGCAGTTTCAGCAGAAGGCGGCGCGCGCCGGGGAAGTCTGCCAGGGCCGCCGAGGAACGGCTGCGCCCCCAGTCTAAGAAGCGGTCCAGCCGACCTACCGGAGAGGGGTCAAACAGTTCGTTATAGGCTTCCAGCGGCAGGGTGATCAGCGTTTCGCGGATGGCGCGTTCCTGTTCGGCGGCGGGCTTGGCTAGAAAGGTGCGCGCCTGTTTTTCGTTAACAGTGACGTAATTGTCGGGATGGCCGTAGTCTGCGATTAGAAAATCGCGGGCGTAGTTCGTCCCGGCCTGGAATGAGACCAGCTTCATGTGCAGGGCAAGGAACTCGACCAGGGCAATCCACTCGCTGACCCCCTCTTCTTTGATCTGGTCGGCGGCCTGGGGGTTCGTCAGCAGGCGGGCCAGGTCGCGCAGGGTGGTTTTAGGCAGGCGGTTGTCGCGCGAAGAGCGCTTGACCGAGCGCGAGCCGACGTAATCGAGGTAGGCCACCAGGTCGTGGTGCAGGTCGGCGGGGTTGGCGTGGAGCGTCAGGCCGGAGACATCCGGCAGGGTGGGTAGCTGGAGGACCGTCTGGCTCATGGGCGCACCACCTTGATGACGAACTCACCTTTCTTCACCAGCTTTTCGACCTCTGGCAGCAGGTTTTTATGAAATGCCACCCACTGCTCGCCCAGGCGGACGTAATCTACGCCGGGGCGGAAGGCACGCTCGAACTGCACCATCAGGCCAAAATCGCTGATGCGGGCCAGGTGCAGGTTTTGGTGGATGATGGTCTTGCCCCAACTGGCCTGAATTTGCCGGTAATGGGCCTGGTAATCGGGCAGATGGGCGAACAGCCATTGAGCGGTGGGGTTGGTTTTAAGCTCCAGGTAGTAGCTGGCGATTTTCGTCTGTTCAGGGCTGAAGTACAGCCGCCGGTCCATGAGTTCGAGGCGCGAAGTCTGGTTGAGGGCTACCAGAACGGCGGCGGGGAGATTGTCGAGCGAGACGGACGGGCGCGCGCCGGGGTTGGCCTTCAGGTAACGGGCCAGGTCTGGCGCGGGTGGAAAAACGATCCGATTGGCTGAACCGCGGACCATGCGGGGGCTGTAGTAGACCTGGTCATTGTGACGGCGGCGGGCAAATACGCCCCACTTCCAGCCTTCTTCGAGCATGGCGTCGGCGGGCGGGTGTTCGATCCCAAAACAGCGCACCGCCAGGATGGGGGTAAGCTGGGGGTAAAAACCACTCTTCCGGCGTCAGGTTCTCCACCGCCGCGAGGATTGCCAGGGCGGGATGCTCGGCCTGGGTGGATGAGAGCAGTCTGGCGGGGATGGATTTGAGCCAGGAATTGCCGCACCACTCGTACACATGGCTTTCGTTCAGGGGCTGACTGCCGGCCCAGAGGGTGCCATCCTGGAGTTTAAGCCGAAAGCGGGGTTCTTTCGCCAGCGGGCCTTCGGCTGGCTTGCCGAGGAGCTGTTGAAGCCAGCCGTTGAGGGCCTGGGGGTTAACCTCTTCAGCGGCGGGCGGTTCGGGCAGGCGCGCGGGCTGGAGGGGCGGCGGCAGGCGTTCGATGAAGTTGGGCGGCAGGCTGAAGTTCCACTGCTCGATGCGCGCTCCCCCCATGAAGGGGTTGATGTCCATCAGCAAGATGCCGCGCCGCACCAGGCGCTCGCGCACGGTTTTCAACACCTCTTTGTAGCGCTGGTTGAAGGTCTGCGTGTAGGCAGTTTTAAAGGAGAAATCGGGGGCGTGGTAGATTCGCTCGAAGAAGGAGACGTCAACGCTCTCTTCTAACCCGGCGAGCATGTGCAAGGCGGCGCGCTCTTCCACCGTCAGCCCGGCCAGGGCTTCTTCTACGCCAACGGAGGCGAGGAACAGGTTCTTAACCGTTGAGCGCGAGGCTCCACTGCCTTCGGGGAAGCCCCGACTGCGGGCAATGGCTTTGACCTCGGCGTCGGTCAGGATTTGATCGAACATGCGATCGAGTGTATGCGTAATTTGCAACTTGCCGCCTTCATAAGAAGCATTTTGTTTTTGTTAACAAAGGATCATTATAATCCAGCGAATCAAGGTTTTCAAATTTTGTTGGGAACTGCTTAATAACCCTGCGCCAGCGGCCGGCGGGGATCGGCGGGGGTTGGAAACCCCCGCCTCAGTACATGCAAACCCCTGACGGGGTTGTGGTTCTCCAACCCGCAGGGTTTCCACGTTCTGAGCAGGGGCTTCAGCCCCGCGTTCGCCCGTCTGCGCGGGTGAGGGGGAGAGCTGTCAGCGGATTAAGCCCATTCTGATGGGCCGCCCATCAGAATGGGCCAGGAACGGATTGAACGGATTTCTTGTAGGTCGGGTTCGGGGAGGAATGCAAGCGCCAGAGCGGCGTACAAGAACGCCCCTCCGCCAATCTGCCCCCGAACCCGACATCTTCCACCAGGATCGGAGCGAAAGTGTCGGGTTCAGGGCGCGCAGGGGTTGAACGCCGCGACCTGTGCATGGCCCGGATTGGATTCTGTGCCCTGAACCTGACCTGCAAGAGAAATCTGTTCTCGGTCCATCGGAATGGGCGGCTTATTCCGCTGACAGTTCTCCCCTGCGCGGGCGGGGAAACCCCGCCCCTACGGCCGCCCTCAATCCGTTCAATCCGCTCCCGGCCCATAAGAATGGGCGGCCCATAAGAATGGGCTTAATCCGTTGACAGCCCTCCCCCCCCAAAAGAAACAGCGGTCAGCTTTAAGAGGCTGACCGCTGTTCGCTCCATATTGTTTTACCCTAGCGGGTAGCGGGTGATTCTGACACAACATTTCTCTAACCGGCGTGACCTGGAATCCAGATAGGTCTTAATACCCTAGCGGGTAGCGGGTGATTCTGACCCAACGCGGACCTGCTGCGCGACTGGAACGGGTTTTGTCTTAATACCCTAGCGGGTAGCGGGTGATTCTGACCCATCATTGGGCAACCGCTGACGCAGGTAATAGACGTGTCTTAATACCCTAGCGGGTAGCGGGTGATTCTGACCTGTTACCGCCCAAATTGTCGCTCATCGCGACTTAGGTCTTAATACCCTAGCGGGTAGCGGGTGATTCTGACTGGAGATTGTAAGCCAGGAGAACATTGTATGGCCTACGTCTTAATACCCTAGCGGGTAGCGGGTGATTCTGACTCGGAGGGAAAGAAAAATGTTACGTAAAGATTTATTAGCGTCTTAATACCCTAGCGGGTAGCGGGTGATTCTGACAGCTCATGTGTGGCGTTGGCGTTGGCGCAGATACGCGCGTCTTAATACCCTAGCGGGTAGCGGGTGATTCCCCTCACCCGGCGGTGGGAAAACTTCCCAACCTGCGATCTGATTATACAACGCCTTTGCCTGGTTTCGCAAGTCTTTTCCCCTGGGTTTCTCCATTTTTCGTGTGTTTTCATCTCCCTTTCCCAAGTCGGGGAATTTTTGCGGACCCCCCCTCCAAAATGGCCCAAAAACGGCGGTTTTAAGAGGGGGGGTTCGCAAAACTGCGGCGATCAGCGGCGGCGCAGGAGGTTCTAAGCCGCGATGAATTTCTCGCTCAAGACGCGAGGGTCTTTGTTGGCGGCCAGCAAAGCGGTGGCGAGTTCTTCGATGACCGCGCGCAGGGCGATGCCTTCGATCCAATCAGCGGGGATAGCGGCTTTGCCGAGGATCAATCCCAGCAGGTTGCCGGTGATGGCGGCGGTGCTGTCGCAGTCGCCGGAGTGGTTGACGGCCAGCAGTACGCCCTCGGCGAAACTGCCGGCCCGCAGTCCGATCAGGGCGGCGTAGAGGCTGATCGCCAGGGCTTCTTCGCCGACCCAGCCCGCGCCGAGCCGCTCGACCGTCTCTGCGGTGGGGGGAGTGTGAGGGTCTTGGGCGGCGGCCAGGGCGCGGCGCACGGCCTGGGTGGTCTCGGCATGATGGGGTTGGGCGGCCAGCAGGTCGAGGGCGGCATGCAGTGCGTCTTCAAGCGGCTGTCCGCCGACCAGCCCGGCGATGACCTGGGCCAGGAAACCGGCCGGCAGGTAGCCAGAAGGATGCCCGTGCGTGATAGCCCCTGCGGCACAGCCCAATTCAAAGGCGGCGCCGCCAAACTGGGCGGCGTCGAACAGCAGGCCGACCGGGGCCACGCGCATGACGGCCCCACAGCCCTTAGAGTGGTTGAGCGGCTGGGCCGCGCTCCCCATGACGCCGCTGCTGAGGGCCGAAAGGCAGGTGTTGCCGGGGGCACGGCGCTTCCACAGGCCCGGCTGGCGCAGGAGGTAGCTGGAAGGCCGATCTGCGGTGGGGAATTCGCTGTATTGGGTGCGGAGCCAGCGCCGGTAAGCCTGGTAGATGGCCTCCACGCTGGCGGCGGGGTCCGCCTGGCCGGCGCGCGCGGCGGCGTCCAACAGGCCCTCGGCGGTAAAGAGGGTCATCTGCGTATCATCGGTGAATTCGGCCTGGCCCTGGGCATTGCGTTCGAGGTAGCCCGTCACCCCGCGCGGGCCAAGCTGGCGGCGGATGGCCTGCAGGGAGTGAAATTCAACGGGTGCGCCCAGGGCGTCTCCGATGGCGCCGCCCAGCAGGCAGCCGGTAAAGTGGTCGAGGTCTCTCATAGGCGTTCCTCTAAGACAGATTGGAACTGCTGTAAGCGTTTTTGGAAGCCGCTAATGTTATGCAGGCGCACCTGGCGCAGTTCGCCCCCCAGCGCGGCTTCTACGAGCAGGTCTCCGGTATTGATGCGGGCCTGCAGCCAGTTCTGGCGCGGCGCGAGGCGCAGGATGTGACGGATGGGGATCTCTAACCGCCGCCCTGGGGCGGTGACGGCCAGCCGCCGGGTGGTCAGCTCGTAGCGGGTCAGCGCCATGACGATTAACAGGTAGGCCATGACCATGCCCAGACTACTGCACATGAGCGTCGAGAGCGCCAGTTCGAGCAGGGCGCTTTCTTGCAAGAGACCGTTCATCAGCCAGACGATCAGCGCCATAGCCCAAAACCCGCTGAGGGCCTGAGCGAGCGAGGGCCGCGCGCGGAAAACCGGACGGCCGGGCGGCTCTGCACCAGAGACGGGCAGAAAGCGGGCGTTGGGGTGGCCGGGCCGTTGGATGGCAGGAACGGCGGGCGCCGGAGAGGGGGGGGCGGCTTCTGAGGGGGCGGGCGGCGGGGGCGTGGGAGCGGCGGCTTGGGATGGGGGTTGGGTTTGGCGGTTGAGAATCTGCGCCAGGCCGCGCTGTGCGGCCTGGTTGGCGGGGTCTAGCTGAAGCACCTGGCGCAGGCAAAAAATGCGTTCAGAATCGCGCTCCACCGCGCCCGACAGCCACAACCAGGCTTGGGGGTCATTGGGGGCCTGGCGCACGTAAGCCCCCAGCAAGCGGCGGGCGGCGGCCCGGTCGCCGGCTTTGAGGGCGGCAACACCTTGCCGGAAGTTCTCGTTCATGGGCGGCTCCACGTTTTTCAATGGGTCGTTTCCGAACGGCACATTCCACTAATGTAATTCTTTGAGGCACAGCACCAGGGCCCGTTTTAGCCCGTCTTCGGTGGCGGGGTAGCGTTTACCGTTGACGAGGATATGGTCACTGCCCGAGGCTTTGACCGAGAGGTAGCGCCGGACGTCGAACAGGGGGTCCGTCCACACCAGGCTGAGCTTGCCGGGGGCTTCTTTAATCTCGCCTTCGTCACGCAAGAGGAAATGCTGTACTTCGGCAAGATAGCGGCGCACCTGGATGCGCTCCAGGGGGTCGGGTGTATCGGGGGTGGGGATGGACTCGTCTTCTGCGCTCATGCGGGTTCGCTCACTTTAAGCATTATATAGCGTTTTGGCATTGAGCGGGCGGCGGATGGGGGGTAAATCGCGTTGTTCCAGCACCACGCGGCAGTGCGGGTAGCGGCTGCAGCGGTACAACACCCAGGCGGGGTTGTCAATCAGCCGGAAGGGGCGGCGGAACATGGGGGCCTGACAGCGCGGGCAGATGGGTACGCCTTTGGCCTGCGGCCTGAGCGCGTCTTGCAGGGAATGGAGCCATCTTTGCAGGAAGTTTCCGCGGGCGCGGCGGCGGGCCTTTTCCATCAAGTTCAACAGCGCCTGGCCGTCCACCAGGTCAATCGGTTTGTGGCGCGCCCATTTTTCGGCGGCGGGGGTGATCTCGGCGCTCGTCACCAGTACGGCGCGGTCGGCCTTTTCGTGCATCAGCACGCCGTACAGCTCGCGGATGGTGGACTCGCCGACCGAATCACGGTAGCGTTTGCACTGCACCACCCAGCGCTGTCCGCTGAGGGTGCGCATCTCCAGGTCAATGCCGTGATCGCCAGCCTTGCCCACCCGCCGCACCCAAAACCCCAGTGCCCGGTAGGTGACGGCCACCAGTTCTTCAAAGTAGCCGGGATCGAGCCGCTTAAGGTCTTGAACGGCGCGGATGCGCTCGCGCTGGCGCTGGCCGCTGAGGTGACGCTTGAGGGGGGGGTAGGCTTCGGCGGCGGTCAGGATCAGCA
>Ga0073932_1003300_pt1 | contig 22037 bp, 19 predicted proteins | sample DewCreD2012metaG_FD_76967 | JGI IMG/M metagenome (GOLD analysis project Ga0073932, IMG submission 76967) | Hot spring sediment bacterial and archeal communities from British Columbia, Canada, to study Microbial Dark Matter (Phase II) - Dewar... ...
CTGCTGGCCGCCTGCGCGCCCGCCGCCCCTCCGGCCGCCACGGCCGCCCCGCAGCCGACCACGCCTCCCGGACCGCAGGTGTTGCGGCTGGCGACCACCACCAGCACCGCCGACTCCGGCCTGCTGGACGCCATCCTGCCCGACTTCGAGCAGACGTACAACGCGCGCGTCGACGTGATCGCCGTCGGCACCGGCCAGGCGCTGGAGATCGGCGCCAGGGGCGACGCTGACGTGGTGCTGGTCCATGCCCGCGCGCGGGAGGACCAGTTTGTGGCCGCGGGCGACGGCGTGGACCGGCGCGACGTGATGTACAACGACTACATCCTGGTCGGGCCGGCCGCCGACCCGGCCGGCGTCAAGGACCTGGCCACGGCCAAAGAGGCGCTCATCCGGATCGCCGCGGCGCAGGCCGCGTTTGTCTCGCGCGGCGACGACTCCGGCACGCACACCAAGGAGCAGAGCCTGTGGGCCTCGGCCGGCCTCACGCCGACCGCCGAAGCGGGCTGGTACCTGTCGATCGGCCAGGGGATGGGCGAGACGCTGCTGTTCGCCAACGAAAAGCCCGGCTACACCCTGACCGACCGCGGCACCTGGCTCGCCATGCAGGACAAACTGCCCAGCCTGGTGGTGGTGGTCGGCGGGGAGACCATTGACGCGAACCAGGACAAATCGCTGTACAACCCGTACGGCGTGATCCCGGTCAACCCGCAGAAGCACGCCGGCGTCAATTTCGAGCTGGCGGCCCGGTTCGCCGAGTGGATCACGTCGGCCCAGGTCCAGCAGAGGATCGGCGAGTACGGCCGAGACCGGTACGGGCAGGCCTTGTTCTACGCCAGCGCCGACAAATAGATCCGGAGAGACACGGCGATGTTGGACGCCCTCGGCCCGATCGTCGCGCTGTCGTTGTACGTCTCCGGCCTCGCGCTGGCGATCGCGACGGCGATCGGGCTGCCGCTGGGCGCCCTGTTAGCGCTCAGGCCCATCCCCGGCAAGCGGCTGGTGGAACTGCTGCTGTACACCGGCATGGGCCTGCCGCCGGTCGTCGTCGGCCTAGCGGTTTATCTGCTCCTGTCGCGCAGCGGGCCGCTGGGCGGGCTGGGCTGGCTGTTCACGCCGCCGGCCATGATCATGGCCCAGGTGATCATCGCCCTGCCGCTGGTGGCCGGGCTGACCATGACGGCCATCGAGGGGCTGGACCCGGGCCTGCGCCTGCAATTGCGGTCGCTGGGGGCTTCGCCCCGGCAGGTGATGTGGACGCTGCTCGGCGAGGCGCGCGGCGGCGTGCTGGCCGCCATCGTGGCCGCCTTCGGGGGCATCCTCTCGGAGGTCGGCGCCGTCATGCTGGTCGGCGGCAACATCGAGGGCCAGACGCGCGTGCTGACCACGGCCATCGTGCTGGAGACGCGCAAGGGCGATTTCACGCTCGCGCTGGCCCTAGGGGGGGTGCTGCTAACGCTGGCCTTCGTCTCCAACGCGGCCCTGCTGCGGCTGTCCGGCAAGGTCCGGCACATCCGCGCCGACTGATGTCCACGCCCGTTTACACGCTGTCCGGGGTGACGCGGGTCTACGGCGGGCGCGCCGTGATTTCGATCGACGCGCTGGCGATCGAGCGCGGCGAGGTCCTGGCGCTCGTCGGCCCGAGCGGCGCGGGCAAATCCACGCTCTTGCGTCTGCTCAACTTCCTCGAGCCGCCCAGCGCCGGGGAGCTGTGTTTCCAGGGCCAGCCGGCGCCGGCCGAGCCGCCGCTGGAGCTGTTGCGGCGCGTGACCACGGTCTTTCAGCGCCCGGTCCTGCTGCAGCGCTCGGTGCGCGACAACGTCGCCTATGGCCTGAAGCTGCGCGGGCTGAGCGCGGACGGCCGGGTGGACGCGGCGCTGGACCGGGTGGGGCTGAGCGCCCTGGCGCGGCGCCCGGCGCACAAGCTGTCCGGCGGCGAGATGCAGCGCGCGGCGCTGGCCCGCGCCCTGGTGCTGGAGCCGGACGTGCTGCTGCTGGACGAGCCGACCGCCAACCTTGACCCCTACAACGTCGGCCTGATCGAGTCGATCGTGCGCGAGCAGAACCGGATGCGCGGCACCACGGTGGTCCTCGTGACGCACAACGTCTTTCAGGCCCGCCGGCTGGCGACGCGCGTCGGTCTGCTGCTCAACGGGCAACTGGTGGAACTGGCGCCGACCGAGACGTTCTTCGAGACGCCCGCCGATCCGCGCACGGCGGCCTTCGTGCGCGGCGAGATGGTGTACTGAGCCAGCCGCCCGCCGGCGCCGTGGTATGCTAGGCCCGGTCGCGCCGCCGACCGAACCATGCCGTCTTCATCACCATCGTACGCTCGCTTTTGGCGCGGGGATATCGCCCTGGCCCTCCTGGTTGTGGGCGTCATCACCGCCGGGTTGGTGCTGCTCCGCGACCGGTTGAGCATCTCGCTCATCGCCCTGCTCTACCTTCTCCCGGTCGGACTGAGCACGGCCCAATGGGGCCTGGCGGCCGGCGTGGCCGCCGCGCTGGGCGCCTTCTTCGCGTTCAATTTTTTCTTCATCGCCCCCTACTACTCGCTGTCCGTGCATCAGGCGCAGGACCTGCTGGTCCTGGTGGTGTTCCTGGGGGTCGCGATTTTCGTCAGCCAGATCGTCGGGCGGGCCAGGGCCAGCCTGGCGGCGGCGCAGGCGCGCGAGCGTGAGGCCTTGCAGTTATACGAATTGAGCGCGACCCTGGCCCGACTGAGGACCCGGGACGAGATCGGGCAGGCGCTGGCGCAGCGTCTGCATGAGGCCATTCAGGCGGCGCTGACGGAAGTCGCGCTGCGCGCCGACGGCCAGCAACCCGAGCGCCTGGTGCGCCTGCCGCCCGAAGCCCCGCCGGCCGCGACGGCCCCGCACTTCGTCGTGCCGATCCTGTCCGGTCGCGGCGACCTGGGCGAAGTCCGCGTGTGGCGCGTGACCCCGCCGCCGGCCGAGAGCGACAAGCGCCTGCTGCGCGCCTTCACCAGCCAGGGCGCCCTGGCCCTGGAGCGCGCCGCGCTCGAGCAGGCCGAACTGCGCAGCAAGGTGCTGGAAGAGGGCGACCGCCTCAAGTCGGCGCTGCTGTCCTCCGTCTCGCACGAGCTGCGCACGCCGCTGGCCTCGATCAAGGCGGCGGTGACCAGCCTGGCCAGCGGCGAAGTCGATTGGTCGTCGCGCGCGCGCGCCGACCTGCTAAAGATGGTGGAGGAGGAGACCGATCACCTCAACCGGCTGGTCGGCAACCTGCTGGACATGTCGCGCATCGAGGCCGGCGCCGTGGAGCCGCAGCGGCAGTGGAACCTGTTGGGCGACATCTTGGGCGGCACGCTCAACCGACTGCGCCGGACGACGGGCCGCCGGCAGTTCGTCGTGCAGATCCCGGACGACCTGCCGCTGGTGCCGGTGGACTCGGCCCTGTTGGACCAGGTGTTTGCCAACCTGATCGGCAACTCGCTCAAGTACGCGCCGCCCGACACGCCCATCACCGTCACCGCCTGGCAGCCGGATGAGGCGACCGTCCAGGTGCAGGTGCGCAACCAGGGGCCGCACGTCCCGTCCGAACAGCTGGAGCGCATCTTTGACCGGTTCTATCGCGTCTACGCTTCCGAGCGCGTCACCGGCACCGGCCTGGGCCTCTCCATCTGCAAGGGCTTCATCGAGGCGCACGGCGGCCGCATCTGGGCCGAGAACCTGCCCGACGGTTTCGCGTTCACCTTCACCCTGCCGCTGGCCTGGGACGGGCACCGGCCGCCCCAGGTCCCGCCGGACGCCGACCTATGAGCGCGCCGCCCCACATCCTGGTCATCGACGACGAGCCGCAGATTCTGCGCGCCTTGCGCACGATCCTGGGCGAAAAGAAGTTTCACGTCACGACGGCCAGCCGCGGCGAGGAGGGCCTGGCGCTGGCCGCCGCGCAGCCGCCGGACGTGGTCATCCTGGATATCGGCCTGCCGGACCTGAGCGGGATCGAGGTCTGCGCCCGCCTGCGCGAATGGAGCCAGGCGCCGATCATCATCCTCTCGGCGCGCGACAGCGAGCGCGACAAGGTCGCGGCGCTGGATCGGGGAGCCGACGATTACCTCACCAAACCTTTTGGCATCGAAGAACTGCTGGCCCGCATCCGCGTGGCGCTGCGGCACGCGGCGCGCGCGCAAAGCCCCCGGGCGACCGTCATCACCGCCGGGCCGGTGACCGTTGACCTGGCGCGGCACATCGTCACCCGCGACGGCGTCGAGGTCAAGCTGACCGCCACCGAGTTCCGCCTGCTGGCCTACCTGGCCGCCAACGCCGACCGGGTGCTGACGCATCAGAGCATCCTCGCGCACGTCTGGGGCGCGCCTCAGGCCGATCAGGTGGAGTACCTGCGCGTCTACATGCGCCAGTTGCGCAAAAAGCTTGAAGCGGACCCCGGCCAGCCGCAATACTTGCTGACCGAACCCGGGGTCGGTTATCGTTTTGTCGCCGACGAGTGACCGGTTTTTTTATTTGTCCTTTATACTTTTGCCCCCCGGATTTTGTACTCCCCTTACGTCGAAATGCTAGAGTGAGGCCGCGCTCAAAGAAAGCGAGTCTCACCGGTGATCCGCCCCCCTGAAGAAAAACCGAAAGCGATCTTTCAAGCCAACGGCCAGTCGGCGCCGCCGCGCTCGTGGATGACTTTCCTGATTGGACGGCCGCTGGCCACCGCCGACGCCCCGCACCAGACGATCGGCAAATTCGTCGGCCTGGCGGTCTTCGCCTCGGACGCGCTCTCGTCCAGCGCTTACGCCATCGACGAGATCCTGATCGTGCTTATCCTGGCCGGCACCGCGGCCATGACGTTGTCACTCCCGATCGCGCTCGCGATCGTCGTTTTGCTGGCGATCCTGACGATCTCCTACGAACAGACGATCCATGCCTATCCCGGCGGCGGCGGCGCGTACATTGTGGCCCGTGATAACCTGGGCGAATTGCCGGCGCAGGTGGCTGGGGCGGCGCTCCTGACGGACTACATCCTCACCGTCGCCGTTTCCATTTCGTCAGGCGTCGCCCAGCTGACCTCGGCCTTCCCGCAGTTATATCCGTGGCGCGTGTTGATTGCCCTGGCCCTGATTGCGTTCATGACCGTGGTTAACCTGCGCGGGGTCAAGGAGTCGGGCCGGGCATTTGCCCTGCCCACTTATTTCTTCCTGGGCATGGTGCTGCTCACCATCGGCATCGGCGTGTCTCGCTATTTCGCCGGCGCGCTGGGGTCGGTGCCGCCCGAGACGGTCGAAGTGGCGCACGCCGGCGAGCCTCTCCACGCCCTGACGCTGTTCCTCATCCTGCGCGCCTTCGCCGGCGGCTGCACCGCCCTGACCGGCGTGGAGGCCATCAGCAACGGCATCACGGCTTTCCGCGAACCGCGCAGCCGCAACGCCGGCATCACGCTGGTCTGGATGAGCGCCATCGTGGCCGTGAACCTCGTGGGCCTGACGTTTCTGGCCAACCAGGTGGGGGTGCTGCCCTCCCATTTGGAGACCGGCTTCTCCCAGATCGGGCGCGTGGTCTATGGGCGGGATAATCCGATGTACCTGGCCTTGCTCGCCTCGACCACGCTGATCCTGATCATGGCCGCCAACACGGCCTATGCCGACTTCCCCCGGCTGGCCGCCTTGCAGGCGGGCGATGGCTTCTTGCCCAGGCAACTCACCTATCGCGGCAGCCGGCTGGTGTTCTCTTACGGCATTGTCGCTCTAGCCGGCGTGGCCTCGCTGCTCATCATCCTCTTCCAGGCGCAGACCAATGCCCTCATCCCGCTTTACGCCATCGGCGTGTATCTCTCGTTCACCCTGTCCCAGGCCGGCATGGCCCGGCGCTGGTGGCGCTGCGGCCGCCTCCGGCCGGGCGAGGAAATTGTGCAGCCGGGCTCCACGCTGCGGCCTGAGCCGGGCTGGCACTACAAGATGATCATCAACAGCCTCGGCGCCATCGCCACGGCGATCGTGATGCTGGTCTTTGCCGTCACCAAGCTTGCCGAGGGCGCCTGGATCGTGATCATCCTGATCCCCACCCTCGTCTTCATCTTCTTCCAGATCCACCGCCACTACACGAATCTGGCCAGGTGTCTGTCGCTGGAGACCATCGGCGCCCCGACGCGCATTGCCCGTCACCGGGTGATTGTGCCGGTGGCCGGGGTGCATCGCGGCACCCTGGAGGCCCTCAACTACGCGCGCTCGTTGTCCAACGACGTCACCGCCGTGCACGTCTCCCTCGATCCTCAGGAAGCAGAGCGCATCCGCCGCAAGTGGGAGACCTGGGGGGACGGCGTGCGCCTGGTCATCCTGGACTCCCCCTACCGCCTGATGGTTGAGCCGCTGCTCGATTACATCGAGGGCATCGCGGCCCAGTGCAACACGCCCAACCAGAAAATCTCCATCGTCGTGCCCAGTTTCGTCTCGCCGACGTGGTGGCACAGCTTGTTGCACATGCAAACGGCGGTGCTGCTGCGCTTCGCGCTCATGTTCCGGCGCGGCATCGTCATCATCGACGTGCCCTATCAGGTGGGCTGACGACTTGACGTTTTCTTGACCCCCCGGCCCGGTTTCTTGCCCCCGCCTTGATGCGGTCCGGCCTACACTGACAACGACATCGCCCCCTTTTCAGGAGACCGACCGATGCTGGATGTTATCTACCTCGGCCTGGCCGTCGTCTTCTTCGCCGCCAGCTGGGGGTTGGCGGCGGTGTGCGAGCGGCTGATGGAGGACAGGGCATGAATCTGATGGTTGTGATCGCGGGCCTGATCGCGCTGGCCCTGCTGGTCTATCTCGTCCTGGCGCTGCTGAAGCCGGAGTGGTTCGGATGACGTTCGCCAGCTGGCTGCAACTGATTCTCTACCTCGTCGTCCTGATCGCGCTGGCCCGGCCGCTCGGCGGCTACATGGCCCGCGTCTACCAGGGCGAGCGCACCTTCCTGACCCCGCTCCTGGGCCCGGTCGAGCGCCTGATCTATCGGCTGGTCGGCTCACCGCCGGATGAGGAGATGAGCTGGAAGACCTACGCCATCGCCATGCTGCTGTTCAACCTGCTCGGCCTGCTGGCCGTGTACGCCGTGCAGCGGCTCCAGCACGTCCTGCCGCTCAACCCGCAGGGCCTGGGCGCCGTCACGCCGGATTCGGCCTGGAACACGGCCGTCAGCTTCGCCAGCAACACCAACTGGCAGGGCTATGGCGGCGAGGTGACCCTGAGCTACCTGACGCAAATGCTGGGGCTGACGGTCCAGAACTTCGTCTCGGCCGCCACGGGCATGGCCGTGCTGGCCGCCTTCATCCGCGGGCTGGCGCGGCATTCGGCCAGGACCATCGGCAGCTTCTGGGTGGACCTGACCCGGACGACGCTCTATATCTTGTTGCCGCTCTCGCTCTTGGTGGCGCTGGTGATCGCCTCGCAGGGCGTGGTGCAGAACCTGAACCCCTATCAAACCGCGGCGCTGCTCCAACCCACGGCCGGCGGGCGCGGCCAGGCGGTGACCGAACAGGCGCTGCCGATGGGGCCGGCGGCCTCGCAGATCGCCATCAAGCAGTTGGGCACCAACGGCGGCGGCTTCTTCAACGTCAACTCGGCGCACCCTTTTGAGAACCCCTCGCCGCTGTCGAACTTCGTCGAGATGCTGTCCATCCTGCTGATCCCGGCGGCGCTGACCTACACCTTCGGCAAGATGGTGAAGGATACGCGCCAGGGCTGGGCGCTGCTGACGGCGATGACGGCCATCTTCGTCGTCCTGCTGGGCGCCGCCGTCTGGGCCGAGCAGTCCGGCAACCCGGCCTTCACGGCGCTGGGGGTGGACCAGGCGGCCAGCGATCTGCAGTCCGGCGGCAACATGGAGGGCAAGGAGGTGCGCTTCGGCATCGCCAACTCGGCGCTGTGGGCCGCCGCCACCACGGCCGCCTCCAATGGCTCGGTCAACTCGATGCACGACTCGTTCACGCCGCTGGGCGGGCTGGCGCCGCTGTGGCTGATGCAGCTCGGCGAGATCGTCTACGGCGGCGTCGGCTCGGGGCTGTACGGCCTGCTGGCCTTCGTCATCGTGGCCGTCTTCGTGGCCGGGCTGATGGTTGGGCGAACGCCCGAATACCTGGGCAAGAAGATCGAAGCCTATGAAATGAAGATGGCGTCGCTCATGATCCTGATCCCGGTGGCTGTGGTCCTGCTCGGCGCGGCCGCTGCGGTGAGCACCGAGGCCGGCCGAAGCGCGCTTCACGACCCCGGCGCGCATGGCTTCAGCGAGGTCCTATACGCCTTCTCGTCGGCCGGCAACAACAACGGCAGCGCCTTCGCGGGTTTGGGGGCGAACACTCCCTTTTACAACACCGCCCTGGGCGTCGCCATGCTGTTCGCGCGCTACTGGCTGGCCGTCCCGGCCCTGGCCATCGCCGGCTCGCTGGCGCGCAAGAAACTCGTCCCGGCCGGGGCCGGCACCCTGCCCACACACACGCCGCTCTTCATCGGCTGGCTGATCGCCGTGATCGTGGTCGTGGGCGCGCTGAGCTTCCTGCCCGCGCTGGCGCTCGGCCCGATCGTCGAGCATCTGCACATGATCGGCGGCTGACATGACCGCTACCGTTCAGCTCAAGAAGCAATCCGCTTTCCGGCGCGAGCTCTACCAGCGCGCCATCTGGGACGCCTGCCTCAAGCTGGACCCGCGCGTGCAGGTCCGCAACCCGGTGATGTTCGTGGTCGAGGTCGGCAGCGTGCTGACCACCGCCCTGTGGGTCCAGGCCCTGCTCGGCCAGGGCGAGGCTCCGGCCGGCTTTATCGGCGCCGTGGCGCTCTGGCTGTGGTTCACCGTCCTGTTCGCCAACTTCTCCGAGGCCGTGGCCGAGGGGCGCGGCAAGGCCCAGGCCGAGGCGCTGCGCCGCACGCGCCAGACTACGCCGGCGAAGAGAATAACTGGAGACTGGCGACCGGCGACCGGGGCGCGGAGTCTGATCTCCAGTCTCCAGGCGCAAATCAAAACCATCGCCTCCACCGAATTGCGCAAGAACGATGTGTTTTTCGTGGAGGCCGGCGACCTGATCCCGGCCGACGGCGAGATCGTCGCCGGCATCGCGTCGGTGGACGAGAGCGCCGTCACGGGCGAAAGCGCCCCGGTGGTGCGCGAGTCCGGCGGCGACCGCTCGGCCGTGACCGGGGGGACGCGCGTGCTCTCGGACTGGCTGATCGTGCGCGTCACCGCCGACCCGGGCGAGGGCTTCCTGGACCGCATGATCGGCCTGGTGGAGGGCGCCAGACGCCAGAAGACGCCCAACGAGATCGCGCTCAACATTCTGCTGGCCGGCTTCACCCTCATCTTCCTGATCGTGTGCGCCGCGCTCCTGCCGTATTCGCTCTTCAGCGTGCAGGCGGCCGGGCAGGGAATCCCGATCACAATCACGGTGCTGGTGGCCCTGCTGGTCTGCCTGATCCCGACCACCATCGGCGGCCTGCTCTCGGCCATCGGCATCGCGGGCATGGACCGCATGATCCAGCGCCACGTCATCGCGCTCTCGGGCCGCGCGGTGGAGGCGGCCGGCAACGTGGACGTGCTGTTGCTGGACAAGACCGGCACCATCACGCTCGGCAACCGCCAGGCCGTGGACCTGGAGCCGGTGGGCGGGGTGACGCTGCAGGAACTGGCCGAGGCGGCGCAACTGGCCTCGCTGGCCGACGAGACGCCGGAGGGCCGTTCGATCGTGGTGCTGGCCAAGGAGCGCTTCGGGTTGCGCGGGCGCCGGGTGGGCGCCGGCCCGCTGGGCGACGCCCCGGATGGCCACCCGACCGGCATGCGCTTCATCCCGTTCACGGCGCAGACGCGCATGAGCGGCGTGGACTACAACGGCGCCCAGATCCGCAAGGGCGCGCCGGACGCCATGCTGGCCCTCATCCAGCGCCAGGGCCAGCCGGCGCCTGAGGATCTCCAGCCGCGCGTGGATCGCATCGCGCGCGAGGGCGCTACCCCGCTGGTGGTGACGCGGAACGGCGAGGCGTTGGGCGTGATCCACCTCAAAGACATCGTCAAGGGCGGCATCCAGGAGCGCTTCGCGCATCTGCGCCGGATGGGCATCAAGACGGTGATGATCACGGGCGACAACCCGCTCACCGCGGCCGCCATCGCGGCCGAGGCCGGCGTCGACGATTTCCTGGCGCAGGCCACGCCCGAGGCCAAGCTCAGGCTGATCCGCGAGTATCAGTCCGGCGGGCGCCTGGTGGCCATGACCGGCGACGGCACCAACGACGCCCCCGCCCTGGCGCAGGCCGACGTGGCCGTGGCGATGAACACCGGCACCCAGCCGGCGCGCGAGGCCGCCAACATGGTGGACCTGGACAGCAACCCGACCAAGCTGATTGAGATCGTGGAGATCGGCAAGCAGCTGCTGATGACGCGCGGCGCGCTGACCACGTTCAGCCTCGCCAACGACGTGGCCAAGTACTTCGCCATCATCCCGGCCGCGTTCGCGTCCACCTACCCGGCGCTGAACGCCCTGAACTTTATGGGGCTGGCGACCCCGCAGAGCGCTATCCTCTCGGCCGTGATCTTCAATGCGCTCATTATCATCGCCCTGATCCCGCTGGCGCTGCGCGGCGTGCCTTACCGGCCGGTGGGCGCGGCCCAGCTCCTGCGCGATAACCTGTTGATCTACGGCGTCGGCGGCCTGATCGCGCCCTTTATCGGCATCAAACTGATCGATCTGCTGCTCGTCGCGCTGGGCCTGGCCTGAAAGGAGCCCGACATGACCCTGTCTGAACCGCGCCCGAAATGGTGGGTGTTGTACGGCCTGTTGGCGCTGGCCGTCGCCGGGCTGGCGGCGGTCCATCGCCTGGGCCTCCCGGCCACGGCTGAAACGAGCATACAGGGCCTGATCGTGGCCGTCTTCTTCGGCCTGATCGGCCTGTGGCTGAGCGCCAATACCGGCGCGCTGCTGCGCGCCGACGACGCGCCGCCGGCCGCGGGGTCTCCGTCGCCGGCTCATGCTGTCCGGTCGGAGCCGCAGGCCGAGGCGGCCAAGGACGCTGCGGCAACCCGGCCGAAACCCGCCGACGACCCAACCCCCGTCAAGACCTCGCCGTCGAAGCCGGCGAGCGCGCCGGCCGGGCCGCCGATCGCCGGTAGCGTGCTGGAATGAGGTGTGGCCATGATCTCGCCATTTCGCCCCGCTCTGGTCTCGCTGGTCGTGTGGACCGTGATCACGGGCCTGCTCTATCCGCTGGCCGTCACCGGCCTGGCGCAACTGCTCTTCCCGGTCCAGGCGAACGGCAGCCTCATCATCCAGGCGGGCGCGGTGGCCGGCTCAGAATTGATCGGCCAGCCGTTCGACGACCCCAAGTATTTTTGGGGCCGGCTCTCGGCCACCGGCACGTCCCCGTACAACGCCTTCAACGCCGAGGACCTGACGGGCTCGTCGGGCTCCAACTACGGCCCGCTCAACCCGGCCCTGATCGCTATGGTCCAGGCGCGGATTGAGGCGCTCAAAGCGGCCGACCCCGCGAACACGGCCCCCCTCCCGGTGGACCTGGTGACGGCCTCGGCCAGCGGCCTGGACCCGCACATCAGCCCGGCGGCCGCGCTTTACCAGGCCCCGCGCATAGCGCGGGAACGCGGCCTGGCGGAAGAGCAGGTCCGGCATTTGGTGGAGCAGCACACCGAGGGCCGGCAGTTCGGCATCCTGGGCGAGCCGCGCGTCAACGTGCTCAGGCTCAACCTGGCGCTGGAGGGGCTACAATAAAGGCCGGGAGTGCAACCGACGGCCGGTGCTTCGACCTCAGCCTTCGTCCACTACCTGGCCGCTTATGAACCCTGATGCAGAGTCCGAGCCGGCTATAGCCGACACCCCGCCCCCTTCGTCCGTGATCGAGCGCCCCAACCGACGCCCTCCGCCGCGCTCCTGGCGCACCTGGCTGATCGGGCGCCCAATGCCCACGCGGGACACGCCCCATCAGACCGTCAGCAAGTTGGTGGGGCTGGCCGTGTTCGGCGCGGACGCGCTTTCCTCCATCGCCTACGCGCCGCAGGAGACGCTCGTCATCCTGGCCGCCGCCGGGCCGCAGGCCTTCGGCTACGCCTTCCCGATCTCGCTGATTATCACCGCGCTGCTGGCCATCGTCACCCTCTCCTACCAGCAGACCATCCACGCCTACCCGAACGGCGGCGGCGCCTACACCGTGGCGCTCGAGAACCTCGGGGTATTGCCAGCGCAGATCGCCGGCGCCGCCCTGCTCACCGACTATATCCTGCTGGCCGCGGTGGCCATCTCCTCGGGCGTGGCTCAGATTGTCTCGGCCTTCCCGCTCCTGTTCCCCTACCGGGTGTCGCTCGCCGTTGTCCTGCTCGTCCTGATCATGATCGCCAACCTGCGCGGCGTGAAGGAGTCCGGGGCATTGTTCGCCCTGCCCACCTATTTCTTCCTGATCATGACCGGGCTGACCGTAGGCGTGGGCCTCTGGCGTTACCTCACCGGCAGCCTCAGCCCGGTCTTGGACCCGCCGGCGAGGGAGGTCCTGCACGGCGCCCAACCGGTGACGCTCTTCCTGCTGCTGCGCGCTTTCTCCAACGGCACCACTGCCCTGACCGGCGTGGAGTGCATCTCCAACGGCGTCACCTCGTTCAAAGAGCCGCGCACGCGCAACGCCAGTCAGACCATCGTGTGGATGTCCGTCATTCTGGGGGCGCTTTTCGTCGGCGTCACGTTCCTGCTGGGCCAGGTTGGCGCTGTCCCGGCGGAGACTGAGACCGTCATCTCACAGCTGGCGCGCACCGTCTTCGGCGACCGGGGCGCGCTCTACCTGGGCGCGATTGCGGCCACGACCATCATCCTGGTCCTGGCCACCAACACGGCCTTCGCCGGCTTCCCGCAGTTGACCGCCGTCATCGGCAGCGAGGGGTTCCTGCCGCGCTACTTCACCTATCGCGGCAGCCGCCTGGTCTTCACCTACGGCATCGTCGCCCTGACCCTGATCGCGGGCCTGCTGATCGTCGCCTTCAACGCCAGTGTGACGGCGCTCATCCCGCTGTGGGCGGTGGGCGTCTTCCTGTCTTTCACGCTCTCGCAGGCCGGGATGGCCCGGCACTGGTGGCGCGTCGGCCACGCGGCTGACCCGGCTTTGCCTGCGGACCGCGGCTGGCCGTGGAAGCTGGCCATCAACGGCCTGGGCGCCGCCTGCACGGCGGTGGTGACCCTGGTGTTTGCCATCACCAAGTTCACCGACGGCGCCTGGATCATCCTGCTCCTGCTGCCGACGGCCGTGTTGATCTTCTTCGCCATCCACCGCCATTACCAGCACGTGGCGCGTGATCTCTCGCTCGACGCTTTTGGCCGGCCGCCGCGCACCCGGCGGCACCGTGTGCTGGTCCCGATCAGCGGCATTCACCAGGGCACCCTCAGCGCCCTGGACTACGCCCGCACCCTGTCGGTGGACGTCACGGCCGTCCACATCGCCCGCGACCCGGCCGAGACCGAGATGATCCGGCGCCGCTGGGCGTGGTGGGGCGACGGCGTCCGCCTGGTCGTGATCGACTCGCCCTATCGCGCCTTCCTCGAGCCGTTTTTGGATTACATCGACTCGCTCCTGGCCAGCGGGCAGGCCAACGAGCGCCTCACGATTGTGGTCCCGCAACTGGTTCCGGACCGCTGGTGGCACAACCTGCTCCACGCGCAGACCGCCTTCTGGCTGCGCTTTGCTCTGTTGAATAAGCGCGGCGTGGTGATCATCGAAGTGCCCTACCAGGTGGACCGGCAGCGGGGCGCGTCGACGTCAGAAAGCGATCACCCGGATGCCTGATCGTCCGCGCCCGGACCCGGACGAACTGCTGGCCCACGTCCAGGCCGAAGAGGCGCACCGGGTGCGCGGCCGCCTGAAAGTCTTTCTGGGCTACGCGGCCGGCGTAGGCAAGACCTTCGCCATGCTGGAGGCGGCCCGGCAGCGCCAGGCGGAGGGCGTGGACGTGGCCGTGGGCTACGTGGAGACGCACGGCCGGGCGGAGACCGACGCCCTGCTGGACGGCCTGGAGGTGATCGCGCGGCGCTGGAGCGAGCATCGGGGCGCCCGGCTGCCGGAGATGGACCTGGACGCGGTGCTGGCGCGCCGGCCCCGGCTGGCGCTGGTGGATGAGTTCGCGCACACCAATGCGCCCGGCTCGCGGCACCCCAAACGCTACCAGGACATTGAGGAACTGCTGGCGGCCGGCATCGACGTCTACACCACGCTCAACATCCAGCACCTGGAGAGCCTGAACGACGTCGTCGCCCAAATCACGGGCGTGGTGGTCCGCGAGACCGTGCCGGACCGCGTGCTGGACGAGGCGGCCGAGATCGAACTGGTGGACCTGCCGCCGGACGAGCTGATCCAGCGCCTGCGCGACGGGAAGGTTTACGTGCCGGGCCAGGCGGCGCGCGCCCTCCAGCAATTCTTCCGCAAGGGCAACCTGACGGCCCTGCGCGAGATGGCGCTGCGCCGCGCGGCCGAGCGCGTCGACGACCAGATGCGCGCCTACATGCAGACGCGCGCCATCGCCGGGCCATGGTCGGCCAGCGAGCGCCTGCTGGTGTGCGTCAGCGCCAGCGCGCTCGGCGAGCGCCTGGTCCGCGCCGCGCGGCGCCTGGCCGATGAGCTCAACGCGGAGTGGTTTGCCGCCCACGTCGAGCTGGCCGGCCGCTTAGACGCCGCCGAACGCGACCGGGTGGCGCGCACGCTCCAGCTCGCCGAGGAGTTGGGCGCCAAAGCCGTCACCCTGCCCGGCGGCGACGTGGCTGAGGCGGCCCTGAGCTATGCCCGCCAGCACAACGTCACCAAGATCATCGTCGGGCAGCCGCTCCGGCCGCGCTGGCAGGAGTGGCTGCGCGGCTCCGTCGTGGACCGGCTGATCCGGAGCAGCGGCCCCATCGACGTCTACGTGATCAGCGGCCGGACCCAGGCCGAACCGAAGCCGGGCCGGGAATGGCGGCCGCACGCGCCCTACCGCCGCTATGTCCAGAGCCTGGGGTTGGTCGGGCTGGGCACCCTGCTGGGCTTCCTGCTCGACCCGGCGCTGAGCGCGCAGAAGTGGGCGCTCGCCGGCCAGATTCTGGCCCTGGGACGCCGGCCGCCGGGCTTCGAGTTCGCCGCGCCGGCCCTGGAGCCGACCAACCTGGTCATGCTGTACCTGGCCGTCGTCGTCGTCAGCGCCCTGTCGCTGGGCCGCGGCCCTGCCATCCTGGCCTCGGCGCTGAGCGTGCTGGCTTTCGACTTCTTTTTCGTCCCGCCCTATCTCACGTTCGCCGTCTCCGACACCCAATACGTGCTGACCTTCACCGCCTTCTTCTCCGTCGGCCTGATCATCAGCACGCTGGCGGCCCGCACCCGGGAACAGGCCGAGGCCGCCGAACGGCGCGCGGCTGAGACGGCGGAGTTGTATGATTTGAGCCGCGACCTGGCAGCGGCCGCCTCGCACGACGCCATCGCCCAGACGGTGCTGCGCCACGTCCAGCAGACCTTCGGGCGCGAGGCCGTGGTGCTCTTGCCGCATGCCGGCCGGCTGGCGCCGCACGCCGCCAGCCCCGATTTTCAAATGGACGAGAACGAGCTGGCCGTCGCCGACTGGGTCTGGCGCAACGGCGAGCCCGCCGGCCGCAACACCCACACGCTGGCCGGCGCCGCGCTGCGTTACCTGCCCCTCAAAGCGGCCGGCGGCATCATCGGGGTGCTGGGGGTGCGCGGGCCCGACGGCGACGCGCGCCACCTCACGCCGGAACAGCGCCGCCTGATGGAGGCCTTCGCCGCCCAGGCCGCCCTGGCGTTCGAGCGCGACCGTCTCTCCGAGGCCGCCCGCCAGGCGCAGGTGGCGCAGGCCGCCGAACAGCTGCAGACCTCCCTGCTCAACGCCGTCTCGCACGACCTGCGCACGCCGCTGGTCTCGATCACGGGCGCGCTCTCGACGCTCCAGGAAGCGCAGGCCGATCTCGACGCCGACACGCGCCGCAGCCTGGTGGAGAACGCCGGCGCCGAGGCCGCTCGCCTCAATCGGCTGGTGGGGAACCTGCTGGATATGACCCGGCTGGAGTCCGGCGCCTATCACTTGCGCGCCGAGCCGTGCGACGTGCAAGACGTGATCGGCGCCGCCCTCGACCAGTTGGGCGATCGCCTGGGCGCGCGCCCGATCCGGGTGAACGTGGCGGCCGGGCTGCCGCTGGCGCCGCTGGATTTTGTGCCGATGACGCAGGTGCTGGTCAACGTGCTGGACAACGCCCTCAAGTACTCGCCCGCGGACGAAGCCGTGGAAGTGCGCGCCTTCGCCGCCAGGGAGCGCCTCGTCGTGGAAGTCGCCGACCGCGGCCCCGGCATCCCCGAGGAGGACCTGGCGCGCATCTTCGACAAGTTCTACCGCGCCCACAAGCCCGGCAACGTCAGCGGCAGCGGGCTGGGCCTCTCGATCTGCAAGGGCATCGTCGAGGCCCACGGCGGCCGCATCCGCGCCGAAAACCGCGAAGGCGGCGGGGCGCGGATCGTGATTGAAGTGCCGCTGAAACGCGAAGCGGCCGGGCCTTGACGATGGCTGAGCCCGCCCTGCGCGTCCTGGTCGTCGACGACGAACCCGCCATCCGGCGCTTTCTGCGCGTCTCGCTGACGGCCCATCACTATTCGGTCGTCGAAGCCGACAGCGGGGCGGCGGCGGTGACGGCGGTGAGCGCCCACCGTCCGAGCCTGGTCATCCTGGACCTGGGCCTGCCGGACCTGGACGGTGTGGAGGTCACGCGCCTGCTGCGAGCCTGGACGCGCGTCCCGATCCTCGTCCTTTCGGTGCGCGGCGCCGAGGCCGACAAGATCGCGGCGCTGGACGCCGGCGCCGACGACTACCTGACCAAACCCTTCGGCGTGGGGGAGTTGCTGGCGCGGATGCGGGCCGCCCTGCGCCACTCGGCCGCCGCTTCGGCCGCCGCCGTCTTCACCAGCGGCGACCTGACGATTGACTTTGAGAAGCGTGTCGTGACCTGCGCCGGCGCGGAGGCGTCGCTGACGCCCAACGAGTACGATCTGTTGCGTGTGCTGGCCGTGAACGCGGGCAAGGTCCTCACCCACCGCCAACTGCTGCGCGAGGTGTGGGGCGTCGGCTACGAGCAGGAGCTGCACCTGTTGCGCGTCAACATCAGCAACCTGCGCCGCAAGATCGAGGCCGACCCCTCCCGCCCGCGCCACCTCGTCACCGAGCCGGGCGTCGGCTACCGACTGCGGTTCGACGGATAGTTAAATGGGAGGAGCGCAGCGAGTTGCTGCGCTCCCCGGTGATCTTCTTTCCACCAGCGCCGCTGGCGCGCTCAGTTCGTGCTGCCGGGCGCAGGTGTGGCCGTCGGGGCCGTGTCCGGGTTCAAGAACGACCGGCCGCCGCGCCCGCCGCCGAAGCCGCGCGGGCCGAAACCGCGGCCGATCCCAAAGCCGGCGTCGTGCCCGCCCCAGAAGCCTTTATCCAGGCCCTCGAGCAGCCAGTCCGCGTGCTCCCGCGTGATGGTCCCGGCAGTGACCGCTTCTTCGATGGCCGTGCGCGTCTGCGCCTGGCAGGCCTCGTTCACAGCCGCCTGAACATCCTCGAGCGCCACGCCGGCCTCCTCGGCCAGGTCGGCCAGCGTCCGGCCGCCCCACATCTGCGTCTGGAGCTCATCAACGGTCATGTCGAGCGCCTCGGCCGCCGCCTCCAGGCCGGCCTGGCCGCAGACTCCACGCCCGCCGAAGCCGCCGTGATGCGCCAGCGTCGTGGTGTCCGCCGCCGCCTCGGTCGGCTGGACGTAGGTCAGCACGCCCAGGCCGAGCGCCGCGGCCGCCGCGCCCAGCACCACGAGGCCGGCCAGCTTGCCGGCAATCCTGACTAACGGTGACATTTGCTTACCTCCTGTGTAACCGCCGGGCCCAATGCCCGGCCATGTGATTGACCCGAGAATAACGGGAAGATGTTCAGAAAGTGTCCAGGCCGCCTAAGAAGCTTCTGAGAACCGGTCCGGCTGAAGGGGGCGTTTTCGAATTTTGTGTAATTCCCCACCAGCCGGGGCGCACGGCCGTGCGCCCCAACGCGTTTACACAGGCATCGGAATACGGCCCTGAAGGGTCTGTTATTGCACGTCCAGCACGAAGTTGAAAGCCGCGGCCCGGCCGTCGGCCGCCTCCTGGACGTCCATCAGCAGCGCCTCGGCGAAGATTCCGTCGCTGGCGTTGCGCGGCTCGCCGGGGAAGTAGAGCTGGGTGGTGAGCACCGGCTGGCCCGGGGCCTGCACCTTGACGTGGATGTGCCGGGTGCGGCCCGGGTACAGTCCGGGGACGATCGTCTCCAGCGTGTAGCGCCCCTGCGCGTCGGCGAACTGGTGCCCGCGCAGCCGGTAGCCCACGTTGTCGTACTCGCCGGCGTCGTCGGCGTGCCAGAAATCCAGCAGGGCGCCGGCCACCGGCTGGCAGGCGGTGGTGAGCACAAAACCGGTGACCACCAGCCGCGTGCCGGCCAGGCCGGGCTCCAGCAGCGAAGTGCGCTCGGGCGAGTTGGGCGTGAAGTAGGGGCCCTCGGTCTGCGCGGGCGTCACCTCGTCGTCGTCGCCGCACTGCGGCGTCGGCGACAGGACCAGCGCCGGCGCACTCGTCTGGGAGGGGGCGGAGGGCGACGTTTGGGTCGGCGCCGCCGCTGGCGCGCTTGTCGGTGACGGGGCGGAGGCCGACGTTTGGGTCGGCGCCGCCGCTGGCGCGCCGCAGGCGGCCAGGATGACGGGCAGGCAGGCTTGCAGAAAGACCCGGCGGCTGATCTGGCCCATTACTCACTCTCCTCGCTGATGTTGTGTTACGCCGCCGCAGGCGGGGCAGCCCGCCGCCGCCGCACCCAGTCGATGATAACCGATAGCGCCGCGACCGCCGCCGCCAGGCCCACGAAGATGGCGACATTCTTAGCCAGGCCGAGCCAGCCGGCCAGCCCGCCCTCCCGGCCTTCATGGAACTCCCCCTCGCCCCGGGACCCGCCCGGGCCGCGGCCGGGCCGCAGTTCCTCTACAGGTTCACCGGGCTCGAATAAGCCCCGGCCGTCCGAAACCTCAGCTCCAAAACCCAGCCGGCGTCCCGCGCGCTCGCCGGCGACCGGACTTTGCGAGCCCTCCCCCTGCACCACGGCGACCGTCACGCCGACGACGGCCAGCGCCGCCGCCAGGATAACGAGGAGACGCGCCAGAGTCTTCATGTCTACTTCGCCTCCTGCCGGAAGGCGGCCGGCGTCGCGACGGGGCTGGCCTGAACCGCGGGCTTGCGCCCCAGGTTCAGGATCGGGCGGATGAGGTAACGCTTCACGGCGCTCAGGATCCACTTCCAGTGCAGGGCCACATGCAGGCCGGCGATGAACACCAGCAGGTCCGCCGACTGGCGGTGCAGGCCTTCCCAGGTCCGGCCGCCCGTCAGCGTTATCCCGAACAGCGGCAACGCCTCACGCGAGATCAGCACGCCGGTGAAGGTGACGACGACGAAATCGATAAAGAGCAGGACGTTCAACGCCAGGTTGACGCGCGCCTGGCCGGACAGGCGGCCCCAAAAGCGGCGCACAGCGGCGGCGATCCAGGCCCAGTGCAGCAACAGATGGACGAGGACCGCGACGGCCAGGGCGAGGCTCAGCCACTCATGGATGGCCAGGCCGGTGAGCGCCGGCGCCAGGGCCAGCATGAGGGCGGCAAAAAGCGCGCCGTCCAGCCACAGGTTGATCTGAGCCGGGCGGGATTGAACTGACTTCGTGGCATTCATAGGGTCTCCTGATAGCGTTGTCGATCGGGGCCGTATCCCGTGTACTGGCGCCGGGGCGCACGACCGCGCCTCCCTGCCGGTGGCAATGACACAAAACTCGAAAAACGACCTCGATCGGGGGTAGTCTAGGAGAGGGTTGTTCAGAAACGGCTCAGAAATGCTGAATACCGGATAAGAACCGGGCCACTCGGATGTCGGGGACCCCACGGCCGTTGCGGCCACGGCCCCAAGAGCGTATCTCTAAACCCGCCCGATAGCCGCCGGCAGTGCCGTCGGCGACGCCTCTGCTGAGGTTTAGAGACAGGTTCTAAATCAAATCTGAACACGCCTCGGTTATCCTGGCCGGCATGGCGCTTGAGTACAATAAGGACATGGCTAGGAAAGTCCTGGTCGTCGATGACAAGGCCAACGTGCGCGACCTGTTGCGCGATTACCTGACCCAGCAGGGCTTCCAGGTCGCCATCGCCACCAACGGCCGCGAGGCGCTCTACGCGGCGCGCCAGGAGGCGCCGGATGTCATCCTGCTGGACATCATGATGCCGGAGATGGACGGCTACGAATTCCTGCGCCGTTTCCGGCGCGAGCGCAATGCGCCCGTCATCGTCCTGACCGCGCGCGAAGCCGAGAGCGACGCCGTCCTGGGCCTGGAACTGGGCGCCGACGACTACGTCATCAAGCCGTTCCGCATGCGCGAACTGGAGGCCCGCATCCGGGCCGTGCTGCGCCGCGCCGAGCCGCCCGGCCCGGCCCGCCAGCCGCTGCGCGTCGGCGATCTGTGGCTGGACGAGGCCGCCCACACCGCCACAGCGCGCGGCGTCGCGCTCACGCTCACGCCGACCGAGTTCAACCTGCTGCGGCTGTTGATGAGCGCGCCGGGCCAGGTCTTCACCCGCCAGCAACTGGCGGACCATCTGGCTGCCGACGGGTTCACGGGCCTGGAGCGCACGCTCAACGTCCACATCCGCAACCTGCGCGCCAAGATCGAGCCGGACCCCGACCAGCCGCGTTACATCGAGACCGTATTCGGCGTCGGCTATCGCCTGAACAGGCCGGAGCCCTGAGCCATGCTGCCGTCGCTGCGCCGGAAGCTGACCCTGGCCTTCCTGCTGGTCGCCCTGACGGTGGCCCTGCTGGTGGCGGTATCATTGCGCGCCTTCAGCGCCGGCAGCCTGGACCGCCTGATCGTCGAGCAGCAGCGCGGCGAGCTGCAAAGCGCCCTGGCGACGTACTACGAAGCGACCGGCTCATGGGAGGGCGTCGCGTCCAGCCTGGGCCGGAGCGCCCCCCCGCCCAACAACCGGCGCGAGCTGGAGGCCGGGGCCGACTGGGAAGGCCCGGAGCACGCGCCCCGGCGCAATCGGCGCGAGTTGTTCGGCGTCGTGGATGTGAGCGGGACCGTGGTGGTCCCGCTGCTGCCCGATTACCCCCTCGGGGCGCGCGTCCCGGCCGAGGTGCTGGCCCAGGGCCAGCCGATCCTGGTTGACGGACAGCGGGTGGGCACCATCCTCACGGCCACGGAAGCGCCCGGCCTGAACCCGGAGGAGGCCGCTTATCTCCAGCGCACCACGGTCGCGCTGCTGGTCGCCAGCGCCGGCGCGGTGCTGGTGGCGCTGCTGGTCGGGATGCCGCTGGCCGGGACGTTGACGCGCCCCCTGCGCGCCCTGACCGAGGCCGCGCACCGCATGGCGGGCGGTGAACTGGAACAGGCCGTGCCGGTGAAATCGTCCGACGAAATCGGCGAACTGGCGGCGGCCTTCAACCGCATGAGCCGCGAGATCGCGCGCGCCCACCAGGCCCGCAAGCAGATGACGGCCGACGTGGCGCACGAGCTGCGCACGCCGCTGACCGTCATCGCCGGCCATATCGAGGCCATGCGGGACGGCGTGCTGCCCGCCACCCCCGAGCGCCTGTCCGTGATCTACGCCGAGATCGAGCAGTTGCAGCATCTGGTCGGCGACCTGCGGACGCTGACCCAGGCCGACGCGGGCGAGTTGAAGCTGAACCTGACGCCCCTGCCGCCCGGAGAGCTCCTGGACCAGGCGCGCGCGACGTTCGAGCCTCAGGCCGGGCAGAAGGGCGTGGCGCTGGAGATCCAGGTGGAGGCCCGGCTCCCGGCCGTCCGGGTGGACGAGATCCGGATGACCCAGGTCCTGGAGAACCTGATCAGCAACGCCCTGCGCTACACGCCGGCCGGCGGTCGGATCACGCTGAGCGCCGCGGCGCAGGGCGACCAAGTGCGGCTCAGCGTGGAAGACACCGGGCCCGGCATCCCGCCCGAGCACCTGCCGCACGTCTTCGACCGCTTCTACCGCGCCGA
>Ga0073932_1003307_pt1 | contig 22001 bp, 17 predicted proteins | sample DewCreD2012metaG_FD_76967 | JGI IMG/M metagenome (GOLD analysis project Ga0073932, IMG submission 76967) | Hot spring sediment bacterial and archeal communities from British Columbia, Canada, to study Microbial Dark Matter (Phase II) - Dewar... ...
AGATGCAGCCTGATTTCGAACCCATCCTGGAACGGCAGATTCACCACCTCATCAACTATGCCCAGGGCATCATGCACATCGGACAGAGGGATATCGCGTGGATCCGCGTGGGCGAGCAGGCCGTCGAAAAAGGCTTCTCCCTCAAGCACATCGGCACCATTCTCCATGCCAAGCTGCACCAGGACTTCGGAAGCATTCTCGATAAGGTCCAGGTGACGCTCTACACGAAAAAAGAAGATGTGGACAAACTGACGGCCCGGGCCAGAGAGGAATACAAGCATAGGGACGACCGCGTGGAGAAGATGACGGACGAGGCCGTGGAGACCTACTACTCCTGCACCCTGTGCCAGTCCTTTGCTCCGAGCCACGTGTGCGTCATCAGCCCGGAGAGGACCGGGTTGTGCGGGGCCTACAACTGGATGGACTGCAAGGCCTCTTTTGAAATCAATCCCACGGGTCCCAACCAGCCGGTTCAGAAGGGCGAGTGCATCGATCCCAAGCTCGGGCAGTGGAAGGGTGTGAACGATTTTGTGTTCAAGGCCTCGCGTCAGACCATTGACCACTACAATTTCTACAGCGTGGTGTACGATCCAATGACCACCTGCGGGTGCTGCGAGTGCATCGCCGCCGTGTTGCCGGGATGTAACGGGATCATGACGGTCAACCGGGACTACACGGGGGACACTCCGTGCGGAATGAAGTTTACGACCCTGGCCGGCGTCATGGGCGGCGGGCAATCGTCCCCGGGGTTTGTGGGACACTCCAAGTACAACATCACCCAGAGGAAGTTCATCGTGGGAGACGGCGGGCTGCTGCGCCTGGTCTGGATGCCCAAGATCCTGAAGGAAGAGCTTCGGGAGCGGCTGCTCAAGAGGGGTCAGGAACTGGGAGTGCCTGACCTGATCGACCGGATTGCCGATGAAACGGTGGGAATCACGGAAGCGGAGGTCCTGTCTTTCCTCAAGGAAAAGGATCATCCGGCGTTGAAGATGGAATCCATTGTGGGTTAACGGGAATAGGAGAGAACTATGGGACTGACGGGAATTCAGATTTTCAAACTCTTGCCGAAGACGAATTGCGGGGAATGCGGGGTTCCCACCTGTTTGGCCTTTGCCATGAACCTGGCTGCCGGAAAGGCCGAACTCGATTCCTGCCCTTATGTGTCCGCTGAGGCCAGGGAGAAACTGTCCGAAGCCTCGGCCCCTCCCATCCGGCCCGTGGCTGTGGGCGCAGGGGTGAGGGCCTTCAAGACCGGCGGTGAGACGGTCATGTTCAGGCATGAAAAGACTTTTTACAACCCGACCGGCATCGCCGCCCTGGTGCCCTCCGACATGGACGGCGGAGCCCTGGATCGTAAACTCAAGGAATGGAACGCCTTCCAGTATGAAAGGGTAGGGTTGAACCTGAGACCTGAACTGGTGGCCCTGAAGGATGTCCATGGGAACGCCGCCGCCTTTGCCGCCGCGGCAAAGAAGATCGCGGAACAGAGCGAGTTCAATCTTGTTCTCATGACGGACAAGGCGGAGGTCATGAAAGCGGCTGTGGAGGTGTGTGCCTTCAAGAAACCGCTGCTCTATGCCGCGACGGACAAAAACGCGGAGGACATGGGGAAGCTGGCCAAGGACAAGGGCCTGCCCCTGGCGGTCAAGGCGGACAACATTCAGAACCTCATTGCCTTGAGCGACAAACTGACGGCCATGGGACTCAAGGATCTGGTCCTCGATTCCGGGGCCAGGGAACCCAAGCAGGCTCTGCAGGATCAGGTCGCGATCCGCAGGGCGGCCCTCAAAGCGGGCAATCGCTCGCTGGGTTTCCCAACCATTGCCTTCCCCTGCGAGATGGCGAGCAACCTGGACATGGAAACCGTCCTGGCCGCCATGTTGATCGCAAAGTATGCGGGGATCGTGGTGCTTTCGGATTTCAAGGGGGAAAGCCTTTTCCCCTTGCTCCTGGAGAGGCTGAACATTTTTACCGATCCGCAGAGACCCATGACGGTCACCCAGGGCATCTATGAAATCGGGTCTCCCAACGAGAATTCTCCTGTCCTGATCACCACGAACTTCTCCCTCACGTACTTTATCGTGAGCGGGGAAATCGAGGGAAGCCGGGTGCCGAGCTGGCTCCTGATCATGGACACCGAAGGTCTGTCGGTGATGACGGCGTGGGCGGCCGGCAAGTTCTCGGGAGATGCGGTAGCCGCTTTTGTGAAGAAAAGCGGCATTGCGGACAAGGTGGCTCACAAAAAGATCATCATTCCCGGGTATGCAGCCTCGATCAGCGGGGATATGGAAGAAGAACTGCCGGGGTGGGAAGTGATCATCGGCCCGAGGGATGCGTCCTTGATACCCAAGTTTCTCAAAGAAAGGGTGAAGTAGAAGGGGGGAAGGTCATGCGATTGATCGGTGAAAATCTCAATGTCATTAACAGGGTGATTGGAAAAGCCTTCAAAGAGAAAGACCCGGGTCCGATTGTCGAAGAAGCGAAAAGGCAAAAGGAAAAGGGAATGGACTGGATCGACATCAACCTGGGTCCTGCGAGAAAGGGCGGCCCGGAGCTGATGGAATTCGTGGTCAAGACAGTCCAGGGGGCCATCGGTGACAGCCCTCCCCTGTGCCTGGACACCTCCAACATCGAAGCCATGGAAGCGGGCCTCGCCGCGCACAAGGGCAAGGCGATCATCAACTCCATCATGTGCCGGCCTGAGCGGTATGAGAAGCTCATTCCCCTGGCGGTCAAATACAAGGCCAACATGATCGCCCTCATGTGGGGGCCTGAAGGTTTGCCGAGGGATGAGAACGAGCGGGGGGCGCTTGCCGCGGAGCTCATTTATGCAGCCAATGAAGCAGGGGTTCCCAACGAGGACATTTTCGTGGACGGGATCGTCACGCCCGTCAACATTCAGCAGCCCCAGCTCATGAGCCTCCTGGCGTTTCAGGAGATGCTGGCGGACATGTTCCCCGGCATCAAATCCACCTGCGGCCTGTCCAACGTCTCGAACGGACCGCCGGATCACCTCAGAGGCATCTTGAATCGGACCTATATGGTGATGCTGGAGCGGAAGGGCATGTATTCCTGCATTGCCGATGCCTATGACGACAAGCTCATCGAAATCGCCAGGGGCAAGAGACCCGATGTGGTGGAGGTCATCCACAAGGTCATGGACGGCGAATCCGTGGACATGGGGGCCCTTTCCAAGGAACTCCAAGAGTACGTGAAGACGGCAAGGGTCATCCTGGGCCACACCCTCTACTCGGATTCCTGGCTCGAGCTGTAAGCCTCCTTTCGTTATACTCGACAACAAAACTCCCCAGGCCAAGGCTTGGGGAGTTTTTTTATTCTATGCTTTATGATATACAGCTTGTGTGGTTTTGAAGGAAGCTCTTTGAAATGGATGGCTTGGGCCAAGGGGGTGTGGCATTTTCGCTCTTCTGTTTTTAGAGAGACCCCCGTGGCCCTTATCTGTGATTATTTCAAAGAGCCGAACGGTTACGAATTCTTAAAGGACAGGGGCAGAGGACTATGGCTCTCCGAATGACGATTACTGAGGACAGAGACGTTGTGATTGTGGCCTTGGCGGCGAGGATTGACTCCTTTGCCATTGAGGAGCTCTACGACGGCTTTGAGCAGGTCAAAAAGACAGGCAAGCGCAACATCGTCCTCATGATGAGGGACCTGGAGTCCATCAACAGCCGGGGTATCGCCACCCTCATTTCATTTTTCAAGTGGGCCAAGGAAGAAGGAAAGTCCGTGAAGTTGGCGCAGGTGCCTCAGAACATCATGCATCTTCTGAGCCTCCTGGGGATCGAGAAGCTCACGGCGATCTATGATACGCTGCCCGAGGCGATTGAGGGGTTTGAGCAGGATCTGGCCGAAGACCTGCCCGAAGACATGCCGACGATGGACGAAGCGGCCCCGAGAGGGAGAGTGTCATCACCGAGGCGGAAAAGCAGAACCTCCCTGGTGCTGGGAGGCGCTGCTCTGGCGCTTTTGATCCTCTTGGTCCTGTTTTTCTTATTGCGGGGAGAGAAAAAAGGTCCTGAGGCGGATCTCCAGCCTCTTCTCAAAAGAATAGGGCTCCTGGAGGAGAGAATGGCAAAGCTGGAAAGCCGAGCCAAAGAGCCTCTGCAGATTCAGGAAAAACTGGAGGGCCTTACACGAAATCTGAACGAGCGGCTCAGCCATCTTGAAAAGGACATCAACCAGATCAAGGAAGAAGCCGCTTCCGCAAAGAAAAGGACGGAAGTCATCCAGCCTGCCGCTCCGGCGCCTTCCGCTCCCGCGCGATCCCAGGCTAAACCCGGCGACGCGCGCCTCCACACCGTCGCTCCGGGCGAAAACCTCTTCCGCATCGCCCTTCGTTATAACTTGACCGTGGAGGAGCTGCGCCGTTTGAACAACCTCAGACCGGATCAGTCTCTCCGGGTGGGCCAGAAGCTCATCGTCGCCCGCGGCGATTAAGGGGCAGGGTTGCCTTTTGATGTATCTCCGGAGCCCGGGCTCGTCCCCTGCGGAGTTCCGCCGGGCGGCGGAACATTTCGAATGACCTTGGGAGCTTCGGGTACCTCCTTGTCGGAGACAGGGCCACCGGGAGGAGGCGCATTCTCCATGACTCGGAATGCCGGAGGAAGAGGCCCGTCCGAGGCAACCGGCCCACCGGGAGGCGCGGCGGTTTCCTGGGTTTTAAAAGCATCGGGGAGTGGAGACTGTGCTCCGCTCGACCCGGGGGCCTGCGAACCAGACGCGCCGGGGGCTGGTTGGGGTATGGACCTTGGCGGTCTGCGCACCGCCGCTGCAGGTGGAGTGCTCGTGGAGGGCGTGGCTCTCATGGTAGGCGTGGGTCTGGTCGTCGTCCTTGGCGGAGTGGTCACTCTCGGCGGAGTTGCACCGGGCCTTCCTGGTTGCGCTGCGGCAGGAGCTGCCTCTCCCATGACCATCACGCCTGCAACCTCGTTCTTGGCATCAAACATGAGGCTGTAGTTGAGATTGGAGAGGATGCGCTTCAATCCTTCCTCTAAGGGCAGGTCATTGAAGGTCACGGAGATCTTTTCCTGGAAAAGGGTCTCGTCCCCCCGGAACCAGACGCCCGACTGTTTTTCGATGTCCCTCGCCACCTCCAGGAGGGAAGTTTCTTTGAGGTTCACGGAGAGCAACCCGCCTTTAACGCTCACCGCCTCAGCGCACAAACCATTTTGAAAGAGGAAGAAGCTAAGAATACACGAAACAACCAGGCCGGCACAAAAACCCGTTTTGATCGTTTTCAGAACCATATTCTTCTTCTCTGCAAATTGTGAGTTTTAATCTGCTTTGCAACTGGAAATATTTTTAAAATAATATCACACTTGCCGAATGATATCATCATAATGTTATTGGGAAGCCAATCTTGTGGGCAGAGTTATCTCTAAGCACAACATATAGCGACTGTTCCTGATTTCATCCCAAAAAACAGGCTTGCTCAAATAAGGGATTTGATTTCCTAATGATAACCGTCTACAATAATTGGACTTACCTGGGGCAAACGTAAATGAATCTTAAGCGATTCTTGATGCTCGGAAATATCGTCCTCTCAGGTCTCATCATCTGGGTCGGGGCTTCCATTGTCACCACATGGGCATCGAGCAGGAAAGCCGGTGACTCAGCCATGAGCGTCCCGGCCAAGACCGCCAGCCCCAAGGTGGCCTCTGCTCAAGGCAAGCGACTGGAAGATTATGCATTGATCGCCTCCAAGGATGTTTTTCACACCACCAAATTGACGGCCAAAGCAGGAGAAAAAGATCAGGTCGAAGAGATCAAAGTCACGGATTTGAACCTGGAACTGAAAGGCACGGTGGTGGGAGACGGCAAAGAGTCCTACGCCTTCATCCTGGACAGGGGCTCGAGAAAAGAGGACGTCTATTACGCCAATGATTATGTGATGGGAGCCCGGATTCTCAGGATCATGAAGGGCCGGGTCATTCTGGATGTGAATGGAAGTGAAGAGGCCCTGCTCATGACGGATGAAAGCCGCACCCTTCCGGAAATGGGAGCTGGTGCAGAAAAGTCAGGAGCGGAGGCGCTTAAACCGACGGAACAGAGACCGTCCTCCCAGGGAGCGGCACCGCCCAGAAGAGTCATCACGCCGAGAAGGGGCGCGGGACAGACAAGCTAGGAAGCAGGGAGCAAGGAGCATAGAGCAAAGAGCAAAGAGCAAAGGGAAATCGAGAAAAATAATTCTATCCTAACAAAGATGGGTTATAGAGAAAGGTCAAAAGCGTCATCGCGAAAGCACGAAAATGAGAAAAAAAGAATAAAGGGTTTTTTCGTGCTTTCCAATTTTCGAGTTTGGGTTTTGCTGTTTGGGTCCTAGACCTGGGATTGTTCCGAATAAAGAATGAGAGCATGAGGCACGACACCAAAAGTCACAAGAACCTCTTGGGCATTCTCCTGCTCCTGCTGGTCCTCTGCCTGGGAATCTGCCCGGCCGCGGCACAGGAAAAAGAGGCAAAGCCCGCCTTCATCACGATGAACTTCAAGGATGTGGACCTGCAGGTTTTCATCAAGTTCATCAGTGAACTGACAGGCAAAAACTTCCTCATCGATCCCAATGTCAAAGGGACGGTCACCATCGTCTCACCCCAGAAGGTCACGGTGGATGAAGTGTACAGGGTTTTCCTCTCCGTCCTGGAGGTCAACGGATTCACCGTGATCGAAGCCGGCCAAGTGAGCAAGATTGTCCCCACGGCTGCCGCCAAGACAAAGGCCACAGAAACCTTTCTGGAAAAAAAACTGAGAAGCCCGGAAGATAAGATCGTCACCCAGCTGGTGCCGCTCAAGCACGCCGATTCCGTCAACCTGGCAAGGCTGTTGGCTTCGCTCGTTGAAAAAACAGGGCTTCTAGTCCCCTATGCCGAGACCAACACCCTCATCGTCATCGACACGATGTCCAACATCAACCGTCTCGTGCGAATCATCGGGGAGCTGGACGTGCCCGGAGATGAAGAAATATGGGTCAAGCAGCTCAGGTATGCCAAGGCCGATGACCTTGCAAAAAAACTGGCTACCCTTTTCCAGGAGCGGAGAGCCGCCGCAGGCGCAGGCCAGCAACCCGGGGTCGTCAGGGCGGATCTGAAGATCCTTCCTGACGAGCGGACCAATTCACTGGTGGTGCTGGCAGGCCTCAATCCCATGGCCAAGATCAAGGTTCTGGTGGATAAGCTGGATCAGATGCAGGTTCGCCCCAGGGAGAACATTCACATTTATACCCTCCAGAACGCCGTGGCGGAAAACCTGGCCAAGGTTCTGATGGAGATTCCCGGCAAGGGCACCAAAGATGAAAAGGCCAAGGCGGCTCCGATTTCCAAGGATGTCCAGATATCGGCCGACAAGTCGACCAACACCCTGGTGATCATTGCGGAGCCCGAAGAGTATGCCATCTTGGAAGAGGTGATCCGCAAGCTGGATGAGCCGCGGCCTTTGGTGTTCGTGGAAGCCCTTATTTTGGAAGTGTCGGCCTCGAAGTCTCTTGACCTGGGAGTGGAATGGCGTTTGGGCAACACCTATGACGGCGGGTATGGCCCCGGCCAGCCGGGAGGCGTGTGGTTCGGCGGATCACGAGGATCGAACACCCCTATCGCCGATGCCTACAACACAGGAACACTGACCGGTCTGCCGGCCGGGTTCGTGGCCGGTGTCATCGGCAGGGGCATCACCCTGGGGTCCATCACCTTCCCCACCATAGCGGCCTTTGTGAGGGCCGTAAAGACGGACAGCGATTTCAACGTGATCTCCACGCCCCAAATTCTCACCCTCGACAACGAGGAGGCGAGCATCGAGGTGGGCCAGAATATTCCCTTTGTGACCCAGGTGGTGCAGACCACCCAGACCACGGACAGGCCCATACAGAATTTCCAATACAAAGACGTGGGCGTCACGCTCAAGGTCACCCCCCAGATCAATGAAGACGGGTTCATTCGGCTGAAGATCGAGGAGAGCGTCAAGTCCGTTCTCTCCCAGACAGCGCTGGGAAATACCGTGCTCGCCCCCACCACGACCTACAGAACCGCAAAGACAAGCATCACCGTCAGAGATGGAGAAACGGCCGTGATCGGAGGGCTGATCGAAACTCGCCTGGACCGCGGAACCACGCAGACGCCCTGCATCGGGAGCATCCCTGCGTTGGGGTGGCTGTTCAAGACCGCCAGCGACCGGGATGAAAAGACGAACCTCATGGTCTTTCTGACGCCTCGCATCGCAAGATCGATGGAAGATATGAAACAGATTTACGAGCAGAAAAAAGAATTCATGGACAAGGAAGCGGAACGGGCGTTCAAGGTGCAGGACAAGGAAATCATCAGAAAAAAGGCCTTCGAGGGCGATTGGGGATTGGACACGGGAGAAGACAGAAGCCCGTAGACAGAATACAGAAGACAGGAGACAGAATACAGCAGGGAGAAGAAAACCAAAGCGATCGAGACAAAGTGAAAGGAAACGCTTTCGTGTTGTGTTTCCATGTTTTCATTCTGTATTCTGACTTCTGTCTCCTGTATTCTTTCTTAAAGACATGCTTCGAAATCTATTCAAAAGCCAATCACAGCCCCGCCCGCCTTCTCCTCCCCCTGATACCGATTCGGCAGTGCCCGGCCTGCTCATGCAGGACATGACGGAATCGGAGCGCCTGTCGCACTACTCGGAGGAGCTCGGCCTTCCCGTCAAAAAACGACTCGTCGAAGAGGTCCGTTTTGAGGGCAAGCTGGACATTCCCATCCAGTATTTCAAACGCATGGGACTGGTCCCTCTTTTCGTGGAAGAAGGGATTCTCACCGTGGCCATCCATGATCCGAAGAATTATCAGGCGGCCGACGACCTCGCCCGTCGCTTGGGGTGCAAGGGAATCCGGATGGTGCTGAGCCCTCTCGGAGAAATCCACTCGGCCATCAATGCGCTCTTTGATCAGACGAGCGATGAGGCGGAGAAGATGGTGCAGGATCTGGAATCGTACCAGTCCGAGGACCAGGTGTTCACCGAGCTCGAAGAACTGCAGGACCTCATGGATGTCACCAACGAGGCGCCGATCATCCGGCTCGTCAACGTGGTTCTGACGCAGGCCCTTCGAAGGCAGGCGAGCGACATTCACATCGAACCTTATGAGAAGGACATCAAGGTCCGCTTCCGGATTGACGGGATCCTTTACGAGATTTTCTCCCTGCCCAAGCGGTTCCAGGCCCACATCGTTTCAAGGCTGAAGGTCATGGCCAACCTGGACATCGCGGAGAAGAGGCTCCCCCAGGACGGCCGGATCAAGATCAAGGTGGCCAACAAAACCGTGGACATCCGGATTTCCGTCATCCCCATGGCCTTCGGCGAGCGGATCGTGCTCCGCCTGCTCGACAAGAGCATCTCCATTCTCGGCCTGGCCGAAATGGGCATGGCCCCAAAGCGGCTGGAGATCTTCGAGAAGCTGATCAACAAGAACACGGGGATTATCCTGGTCACAGGCCCTACCGGAGCGGAAAGACCACGACCCTCTATGCCGCCCTCAACCGGATCAACTCCATGGAAAAGAACATCATCACCATCGAGGATCCGGTGGAGTATGAATTGAAAGGCGTGGGCCAGATCCAGGTGAACCCCAAGACGGAGCTCACCTTTGCCAGGGGGCTCCGCTCCGTTCTCAGGCACGACCCGGACATCATCATGGTGGGTGAGATCCGGGACCTGGAAACCGTGGAGATCGCCATCCAGGCCTCTCTCACCGGCCACCTGGTGTTCAGCACCCTCCACACCAACGACGCGACGGGCGCTCTCACTCGGCTGGTGGACATGGGCGTGGAGCCTTTTCTCATTGCCTCGTCCCTGCTGGCGGTTCTGGCGCAGCGGCTCGTGCGGAGGATCTGCCCGGAGTGCAAGGAGCCGTTCCGGCCCGAGGAGTCCACCCTGGAAGAGCTCGGGCTTCCGAAAGATCAGGTGTTCTATCACGGCCGGGGATGCGAGGCGTGCATGCAGAGCGGGTACCGGGGCAGGACCGGCATCTTCGAACTGCTCGTGATGGACAACGACATCCGGCACCTTCTCACGTCCGGAGCGGATTCGGTGAAGATGAAGGACATGGCGGTGCGCAACGGCATGGCCACCCTTTTTGAAGACGGCTTGCTGAAGGTGAAGAACGGGGTGACCACGCTCAATGAAGTTTTGAGGGTGACGCAAGAATGATGATGAAATCCGCCTTGCGGATTTCATGGTAGGAGCGCATGCCGGTCTTTGAATACAAAGCGCTGGACAGCAAAGGCAAGAAGATCCGTGGATTGATTACGGCCGACGGCCCTGCGGCCGCCCGGCTCAAGCTCAGCCAGGACCTCCTTTACCCCACCGACATCCGGGAAGTCAAAGAAGAAGAGAAAAAACCTTCCGCCCAGGCGCTCGTTTCGCCCTTTGCCAAGCTGCAGCGGGTCAATCCGGTGGAAGTCACCACGGCCCTGCGGCAGCTGGCCACCCTCATCTCCTCTGGCCTACCCCTGGTGGAGAGCCTGGGGGGCGTGATCGACCAGAGCGAGGACTCCAAGCTCAGGAAGATCTTCACCCAGGTGCGGGAACGGGTGCTGGAGGGCAATTCCCTGGCCCAGGCCATGTCCGCACACCCCGGGGTCTTCAGCCACATCCATGTCAACATGGTGAGGGCCGGCGAAACCGGAGGCGCCTTGGACATCATCTTGAGGCGGCTGGCGGACTTCTCCGAGAAACGTCTCAAGCTCAAGAAGCGGATAGAGTCGGCCATGACCTACCCTATCTTCCTTTTGCTCATCAGCAGCATCATCCTGATTTTCCTCATGACCTTCGTGATGCCCAAGGTGGTGGGCATTTTCAAGGGAATGAAGCTGGCGCTTCCCTGGTCCACCCAAGTCCTCATATTCGTGACCTATGTGATCAGCAATTACTGGTGGCTTCTGGCCATTGGAGCCGTGGGTCTGGCTGTTTTGATTGCGGCCCTGGTGAAGACGGAAATCGGAGGACGTGCCTGGGACCGGATCAAAATGAGTTTTCCGCTCCTGGGGAGGCTTCACCGCAAGGCGGTGATTGCCCGTTTTACGAGGACCCTTTCCATCCTGCTCAAGAGCGGTATCCCCCTGGTCGACGCCCTGGAAATCGCCAGGCCTTCCATGGGCAACCGCATTCTCGAGGACGGGATCAGGGAAGCCACGAGGCTCGTGGGGGAAGGGTCTGATTTTGCCACCCCTCTGAGGCAGAAGGGAGGGTTTCCTCCCTTGGTGGTGCAGCTGGTGCGGGCGGGGGAAAAGAGCGGGGAGCTGGAGGAAATGCTCGCCAAAGCCGCGGAAGTCTATGAAGATGACGTGGAAGCCACCATTGCCTCCTTGACCTCCATCATCGAGCCGGTGGTGATCCTGTTCATGGGCGTGGTGGTGGGCTTCATTGTCATGGCCATCTTGCTGCCGATTTTTGAGATGACCTCGGGAATTAGAGTCACCAGATAGCAGGTTGCTGAAAAACGACCATCTACTGCGTTGCCCTCGTCCTTCGGCGTTGCGGCGTACTGGAATGTACGCCTCACTTCTCAGGATTTCGGGCGCCTTGTATCTGGCCGTTTTTGAGCAACCTGCCATCAGGGGTCTTTTTCAATTCCAGTGCAGTGGAATGTGCTATAATAAGCCTGTGGAATTGGAGTCCTGGAGTGATGGAGGAATGGAGTGCTTTATCACTGCATTAAATAACTCCTTTGGGCACGGGAGCTCGGTATGAGAAACTTGACTATTAGATCATGTAAGCTCGCGCATGGCTTTACCCTGCTGGAGATTCTGATTGTCATCACCATCCTGGGCATCCTGGCCAGCCTCATTGCGGTCAAGCTCATGGACCGTCCCGGGGAAGCCAGGCAGTTGAAAGCGCAAATGGACATCCAGGCGATTGAGACCGCCCTGAAGCTCTACAAGCTCGACAATGCCTTTTACCCGACCACAGACCAGGGCCTTCGCGCCTTGGTGGAAAAGCCTGCGCTCGGCAAAATCCCGCCGAAGTGGCGCGAGGGGGGTTACCTGGAAAAGGGCGTGCTTCCCAAGGATCCGTGGGACAGGGATTATCTGTACCTGAGCCCGGGGATTCGCAACCGGGATTTTGACCTCTGGTCTTACGGCGCCGACGGCGAGGAAGGGGGTGAAGGGGAGGATGCGGATGTCACGAACTGGGCGGCCAAAAGAGAGTAGGGTCGCCGGGTTTACCCTCTTTGAATTCGCCGTTGTGCTTTTTCTGATCAGCCTTTTCTTTGTCCTGGTCACGGTTCCCATCGAGGGGGTCCTTTCCGGCGGAGACCTGGGGCAGGCCACGCGCATGCTCATGAGCGAGGTGAGCCGTCTTCGCGGTGAAGCCGCCTACACGAAAACGGTCCAGACCCTGGTGCTGGATATCCAAGAGAACAGGTTCTATGCCCTGGAGCCGGAAACCCTGGTGGAGTTCCGGAAAAAAGAGGAGAGCCTTTTCGGAGAAGAGGAGGAGGTCCTTCCCAGGCACAAGGATCTGCCTTCCGGGGTTTCTTTTGCCGACGTGGTTCTGGATCGTCTGGGCAAGGTTCAGGAGGGAAAGGCGGGAATTCGTTTTTTTGCCAACGGCGCCGTGGAGCACGCCCTGATCCATTTGAAGAATGAGGGCGGCAAGGTTTACACCCTGGAAATCAACCCGGTGACCGGTCTGATCAGAACCCACGAGGGATATATTGAACAGCAAAAGCTGCGATCACGGCTTCACGCTTCTTGAGATCATCATTTGCCTGGGCCTCCTGGCGCTGGTGCTTGTGGCGGTCTTTCACCTGCAGGCGCAGAACCTGGACCTCCAGTCTGAAGCCCAGTTCATGACCACGGCGACCTGTCTGCTGCAGGAAAGGCTTTCCCGAATTCAGGCTCAGGAAAAGATCGATGAGGGAACGAATTCAGGGGATTTCGGCAAAGACTACCCGGACTACACCTACACGCAGGAAGTGAGCGAGGTGCCGGACACGGAGACCCTCTATCGAGTGAAAGTGTCCGTGATCCTCGAAAGGGACAAGGCCCGCAGGGATCTATGGCTCGAAACCTATCTGTACCGGCAAAAGATGTAAAGGGCTTCACGCTGCTGGAGGTGCTGGTCTCCATCGCGATCCTGGTGATCATCATGGCCGCCCTCTACAGCGCCTACACCACGAACGTGGAGGCCATCCAGATCGCCCGGCAGAATGGAGAGATTCACCAGACCGCGCGGATCGTGCTGGACAGGATCACCAAGGATCTTCAGTCTGCCTTGATCCGGACGAGTGTCGCCTCGGAGAGGATCAAGCTGGGCCTGATCGGCGAAGACCGGGAGATCGATGGAAGGCGGGCGGATCGTATGGACTTCACGACCGTGACCCATCTGCCCATGATGGAAAACGCTCCGGCCAGCGACCTGTGTGAAATCGGCTACCTCATCGAAGAGGATTCCGAAGGGAAGGTTCTGGTTCTTTTGAGGCGGGACGACCCCAGTGTGGATGAGGATTTCACCAAGGGCGGATGGCTCCAGGAAATGGCAAGAAACGTGCTGGAGTTCAAGGTCACCTATCAGGATTCCAGGGGGGAGGACTCGGACCGGTGGAACACCCTGGAGAACCGGCCCGGGCCGGGGCTTCCGGTGCTCATCAAGGTTCGGCTGGTCTTGAAGGATGAGCTCAATCGCGAACATGTTTTCAGCACGGCGATCCACCCGGAACTGGCGGAAACAATAAGGGAGAGATAGCGGATCTCCATGGAAAAGATGTTGACAAGCTCTTTTCACCCCTACCCAGACCCCTGGTCGCCTTCGGAGCCGCGAGAGGCGGGTAACCCTCCCCCCTCCATAAGGAGGGAGAAGAGGAGGACGATTATCCCTTCCTTGAGGGGAGGGGAAAAAGGGGAGGGTGTAAAAAGCAGGACCAAAAGAGCTTCTGATCCATGGAGAGGCCACAAGACTTCGAAGATCTGGGGAAAACAACTCAGAGGGGAGCGGGGCACGGCCCTGGTGCTCACGCTGCTCATCATCATCACCTTGGCGGGGTTGACGCTCGGGTTTTCCGGTGAATCGGGCGTGGAATTGACGCTGGCGGGCTACACGAAGGACAGCGCCAGGGCCTATCAGCTCGCCCGCTCCGGGATCAACATCGCCCTGGAGCTCCTGGCCAAGGACGAAGATTTCGAAATGGATTCCTTCAACGAGGACTGGCGCAAGTTCGGATCCATGCCCCTGGCCGAGGGCATGGCCGAGGTGGGGGTGTCTTTCTACGGCGGCATGATCGATGAGAACAGCAAGATCAACGTCAATTTGCTCAGGAACAGCCAGGGCGACATCGACGAAAAGAGAGAGGCCCAGATGCGACGGCTCTTCAGAGCCTTGGGCATTCCGGAAGAGCGGCTCAACCCGCTTTTGGACTGGCTGGACGCAGACGACATCGAGAGGCAGGACGGGGCGGAAGGATACTTTTACCAGAACCTGGAAGACCCCTATGAATGCGCTAATGGCCCCTTCCTCACGGTGGGCCAGATCTTTCTGGTCCGGGGCATGAGGGAGTTCGAGCGGTTTGGAGAGAAGAAGAGCAAAAAGTTGATGGATTTTCTGACGATTCACTCGGATGGAAAGATCAACATCAACACCGCTCCCAAAGAGGTGCTCGAAAGCCTGAGCGACGGCATAGACAGCGCTCTGGCTTCGGCCATTGTGGAGCATCGGAAAGAGGAGCCTTTCGAGAGCGTCCAGGATCTGACCAAAGTGGCGGGAATGGACGGAAACGTTCTTGCGGAGATCGGCCCATGGATCACGGTGAAGAGCTCGACCTTTTCCATTGAGGCCCATGTGAACTGCAACGGGGCTGTGGCAAGCATCAGGACCATTGCCCAGAGACAGGGCAACAAGGCAAAACTGATTTACTGGCAAGTGTCGTAGTGCTGCGGAGGAAAAGAAAATATTTTTGCTTGTCATTTCGACCGAAGGGAGAAATCTTTTGTTGCAGGGGCGCGAGGATTTCTCAGTCGCGTTGCTCCTTCGAAATGACACCCGTTTTCACTTAATTGGACGGTGATGACGATCAATCCTCTCAAAGAGTTCCTGAAACCCAAGTACGTGGTCGGCCTCCAGGTGAAGGCGGGCGGCATCGGCGCGGTGCAGATCTATGTGGGCCTCAAGGGCCCGGAGATCGACAAGGCCGTGTTCATCGAGGTGTCTGATCCGGAGCGCCTTCAGGAAGAGCTCGCAAGGCTTTTTCAAGAACAGGGTTTCAAAAAGGAAATGATCGTCACCTCCCTCCCAAGCTCCAAAGCCTTGATCCGGGAGATCTCCCTGCCCCTGTCTCAGCCCAAGAAGGTGGAAAAGATCATCAAGTATCAGATGGAGCCCTATCTCCCCTGCCCTGTGGAGGAGGTTCTGGTGGACTTCCTTCAGCCCGGAGCGGACGGCGGCATTCTCACCTTTGGGGTGGAAAAGAAAGACCTGGCAGAACACCTTGCTCTTTTGGCGGGCGCAGGAATCGAACCCGATGCCGTCACCCTGGACGACATCGGACTTTTCTCCTTGTATCTCTTCAAGCACGGCGAAAAGACCGAAGCGCCCGTCGCCATCGTGAACCAGGACGGAGAGAACTTGGTGCTCCAGATCATCCACCAGAGGAGACTCGATTTCATTCGCATCCTTCCGGACAGCGCCGAGCAGCTCGCGGAGACCTTCCGCTTCTACAGAATGAAACGGCCCGGCCTCTCCGTGGGGGAGATCTATCTCACGGGAAACGGATCCACGGGCGTCCATGAAAAGGCCCAGGACCTGGAGTCGAAGACCGCGGTCAAGACCATGGTGTGGCGGCCCTTTGACGAGATGAGGGACCGGCTGGACAAGACCATCTCCCTGCTCCAGCCGAAACTGGGAGTCCCCCTTGGGCTGGCCGTCGGCGCCATCTATCCGCCGGAAAAACCCCTGAATCTGAGGCGGGAGGAGTTCATCCCCAAGACCTATTTGAATCTCAGGAAGATGTTTCTCTCCATGGGCGCGGGGCTGCTCCTGCTGGCCGTGCTTCTCACGGTGAACGTCTATCAGAAAGCCTATTACCAGGAGAGGCAGTACAGCCGGCTCCAGGCCCAGATCCGGCAGGTGTTTGCGGAAGCCTTTCCGGAGGCTGCGCAACGGATGGTCAGAGGCCAGGAAGTGGCCCAGCTCGAGCAGAAAATCGCAGAGGAAATGAGCCAGTACCAGGGTCTGGAGGAAGCGGCCGGCAGGGAAAAGATCCTCGACGTTCTCCTGTCCCTTTCCCGGATCATCTCCGAGGATCCGGACGTGCAGATCGAGAACGCCTCTGTGGAGGGGAAGGACATCCGCTTGGACGGGCGCACCTCCTCTTTTGAGGCGGTGGACAGGCTCACCGGCCGCCTCACCAAGGCCGGCCAGTTCAAGAACATCAAGCTTGTGGGTGCGAGAATGGACAAGAAGGACAACGCGGTCACCTTCAGTTTCGCCCTGGAGAGGAACTGATGAAGCTGGACCGGAAGCAGATGACTTATGTCTTTTGCGGCGGACTGGTTCTCGCCGCCCTGCTCTTCTACCTCATCGTGATCTCCCCTGCCCTTTCCAAACAGGAGCTCCTTGCCAAGAACATCGCCAAGAGAAAGCAGGACCTGGTGAGGATCTCGGAGATCAAGGCGAAGTGGCAAGGCTTTCAAAGAGACAGGGCCGACGTGCAGGAGGCGATCAAAGCCCGCGGCGGGTTTACCCTTCTTTCCTACCTGGAATCGGTCACGCGGGAGATCGGCATTGACCAGCGTATCCAGTACATCAAGCCGGTCACCTTTCCTGAAGGGGAAGGAAAGCTGAGACCGGAAGGCATCGAGATCAGCCTGGACGGGGTGAACATGGAGCAGCTGGTGAACTTCCTCTACAGGATCGAATATTCGGGAAAGCTCCTCCACATCAAGCGCATCAAGATCCTGAGAGCCTCCAAGGAAAAGACCAGCCTGCTCAAGGTCACCTTGCAGGTGAATACCTATAATCCTGTTTAAACGACCGCCGACCGCGGACGGCCGACTGCCGAAAAACGACCGCCAAAGACGACCGCCGACCGCGGACGGCCGACTTGCCTTTTCGGCTTCTGACGCATTATAATAAATTTCATAAGGGATCGGGGATTGACTTTGAGGCACTCATGGCAAGACTGCTTTGGGAACATGAAGGCCAGGTGATCAAGGACTATCCTTTTCCAAGGGGGAGCGTCACCATCGGTCGACGCAAGGAGAACACCATTGTTTTTCCCAACCCCGAAGTGTCCTCCACCCATGCAAGGATCGACAAGGTGGGAACGGATTACATTCTCACCGATCTCCAGAGCACCAACGGCACCTTTGTCAATAACCTGAAGGTGTTCTCCCACCGGCTGTCCCACGGGGATCGAATCTCCATAGGCAAGAACGTTCTTCTCTTTATCGGAACCGAAAAAGCCAAGATGGATGCCGAACGCGCAAACATCCCTCTGGACCGGACGGTCATCCTCGGCGGAACCCACCAAAAAAGAAAAATCTCTTCCCCGGCCGTCCCGATTGAAAGCTATGTGGTGGAGCCGGCCCCCGCCCGCCATTTCCTCAGACTCCTGGTGTTGGGTCTACTCGTCGTGGGCGCTCTTGGAGTTGCCGCAGTGTTTAGTCTGAAGGACAAAGGATCTCTTCTTGGCGGGATCCTGCCCAAAACGCTTCAGGGGCAGGGAACGGCTAAAAAGCCGGCGCCTCCATCTGAAGGATCGCTTACGGCTTCTCAAAGCGCGGAGTCGGCAGCAGTCAACGAAGAGAATCCGGAAGAGCAAGAAGCGCAGCGGTCCCCGATCAACATTGAAGCCATTGTCTGGTCGAGTGAGGCGAAGAACTGCTTCGTGGTGATCAACGGCGCAGAGCGCAGAGTGGGGGACTCGATTGAAGGAATGACCATCGCGCGAATCGAAAGAGACCACGTGGTGCTCCAATCGCAAGAAGGGCAATCCATTGTCCGGTTGACATTCAAATAACGACGATCGCCCGTCGAGAAAAGACCGCCAAAGACGACCGCCGACCGCGCACGACTACCAAAAAACAACCACTCCTGCCGATGCCTCCGATGGGCGGGCCACCGTGCCCGCCTGTACTTCGGCAGTCAACCTTCTGTGGTCCTCTCAATGCCTTCTGCGGTCAGCTTTCTTCGGTCGGTGGTCGTTCCATTAGGTATGTAATACTTTGGAAACAGTGGTAAAAAACTTCTCATTTCAAGGGTAAAATAGTACATACACTTCGTTGACCGCCACGTTGACCTGTCTTAACTAATTGAAAATTCCTACTAATTTCTACGGCTATCCGCACTTGATGCCTGGTGTAGTTCTTGCACTACAGAATGAGGTTTGCATATGTTGGTACCATAAGAGGGTAATGAATTTAATTCATTGAATACGCTAAAGAAATACCGAAATTTTCGCTTGACACCTTTAATTACCGAGCCGAAAATACGATGCATGCCGAATTATGTCTTCGACATGCCTGGCGTTAACCTTCCTTGTCCGTGACCCAAGCACGACTGAAAAGGAGGAATTACATGATCGCCAGCAGAACCTACCACCGAAGTTCTCTGTATCTAGTCAACACATCAACGTAACCATGTTCCGGGCAAAGTTAGGAACGATGCTCAAACAAAAAAACAGATGTCGCGCAGTAGCGTGATTAGGGCTTGCGCCACGTATCAAGGATTTAAGGGATCCGCGTTCATCAGTTGAGAACGGAAGGGGTGCGCCATGAGTCTCGCAAGGAAGATAAGAAGAGAGCACGAAAGAAGGTCGGAGGGGCTGGTCAAAAGGAAACGGCGGAAGGCTTTCATGGAACCCCTCGAACAACGCCTGCTCCTTTCGAGCGACCTGGCTTATACGGCGGCCATTGACGAAGCCGTGGACCTGACCCTCCGTCTCCAAAATGTAGATTCAGTCGACACCTTGCAGCTGGTCAACAATATGGATCAGTCAGTCATTCAAAGCCAGGCCCTCTCTGAAACAAGGTCCGTGATCATCGTGGGGTCGGACCAGGACGATCACCTGACGATTGACTTCAGCAAACCCTTCTCAATCCCAATCTTCTATGACGGAGGTTCCCAGGCGACTCCTACCGGCGACTCCCTGGAGGTTATTGGTGACGGGTCGAGCACAGGATCCTACACCCCTGATCCGACACAACATGGATCCGGAAGATTAAGTGTAGGAGGAAGCATCATCACTTTTTCAGGTCTCGAACCGATTACGGTGAGCGACCAGGCAGAGTACACCTTCGCGACGCTGGGCAGTGAAGATATTCTGACGATTGACATCCCTGCAAGCGGCAGAAACCGAATTTCAGGGACGAGCGGCGGGACGGCCTTTGAGTCCATAACCTTTTTTGATATCGGTCATTTTATCATTGATACAGGTGCAAATGACGCAGCCTCTCCAAACGATTCCATCACCCTAAGCAGCTCACTCGTTGCCAGCGGGCTCCAGAATTTCACGATTCGAACCGGCGCTGGCGATGACACGCTGATCATCAACACGAGCAATTTCTCTCTTCCTGTGAGTGGAGGCGCATTCAAGTATGATGGGGGAAGCGGCACGGACACCGTCGATTTCGATGCCTCGTCCGGTGGGTATCCCTACCCTCTCACCATCGGTCAAAGTGGGAGTGACACAATCGTTACAGGGGCTTACGGCGCGCTCACGCTAACAGGCGGCACGGTCGAGAAGATTGATGATGCCAACATCAACATACAAAAAGACTCCCTCGCGACGCTTATCAATGATCTCGAGACTCTCTCCGATTGGGTGAGGAAGGTGGCAGCCTACGGCGAGTTGGGAAGCCGGCTCCCCTTTCTCTTTGCAGGCGACCAGAGTGTCGTCAACCTAGGCAACGCCGTTGAGTTCGCCGATGCCGTTGACCACGTCCGGGCCAAGCTCCATGAGTACTACAAGACCTTAGCGGCGACCTTCACCATCAACGCCTTGGAGACAACCCTGAAAAACATTGCCGGAAACGTGGAACACTATGCCGGCTCGATCGTAGGGGACTTCATCCCGGTTTTCAGCGGGGGGGAGACCGCGAACATCACCATCAGCCTGGACGGCGGGACAAGCCAGGCGATTTCCTTTAAAGGCGGATCCAACCTCGAGGAAATCCTCGGGCATATCAACGAAGCGATCACGAACAACGCCGCCCTTACGGGAAAAATCATGGCCTACGATGCCGGAGGCCGCGTGGCCTTTAAGGCGGTCGACATCAATGTGATCGACTTCACCGTCGGCTGCCTTGCCGGTGATCCGGCATTCACCAAGCTCGGACTTCGTCTCAACCAGACCATGAAAGCGGCAGGCCTGGATCTCGGAGCCCTGAGCAGTGTGGGCAACCTGATTCAGAACGCCGACACGTGGATCACCATTGATCCTGCGACGTTGACTCCAAGACTGAATATCAAACTGCCTTTTGACTTCACCCGGACCAGCACGTTTGGTGCCGACTTCGGCAAAGAGATTCGTGAGCTCAAAGGCCTTGCGTTTGACGCCTCGGCTCAGCTGGCGGTGACTACCCGCCTCACTGCAGACATCGACCTCGGTCTCGAACTCGATGCATCGCCCGATTTTTGGGTGACCGTGAACGACCTTTCGGCCAGGGCCCAGGTCTTGCCGCCGCCGGGCGGCAGCAACCTGACCGCGGACCTGACCTTCGGGTTCCTCGGCGCTCACGCGGACGGTACTGTGAATCTGGATGCCGGAGTGTCGATTGATGTTCCGGGGAGACTTTCCCTCAGCGATCTGCAGGGTCCCCTCTCGGGGATCACTGTCAGCTTGACTCAGCATTCCTTCAGTGCCGACCTGGGCATCTCCGTGCTTGCGGGTCTCAGCGACGGTGCGAGCGACTTCAATCCCACAGGTCTCAGGCTGACCCTTTCCGGATCCGACCCCTTTGACCCGGCCAGCTTCAGCTTTGATGCGTTCTCTCAGACAGGTGATTTCTCCGACCTGTTCAATTTCAGCCACCTGAGCCCCTTCAGCATGGTGTCTCTCCTGAAGCAGCTCGGCAGCAGCATCGAGGATGTAGCCAATAGCGACCTGTTCGAGTCATTCGCCATCCCCTTTGTGAGCGGTGCGATCAGCGATGTCCTCGATCTGGTCAAGACCGTGGAAAAGGGTCTGCTTTTCGACGGAGGAAACGACGGCGTAGCGGACACCGCTGAAACGGCGCTCATCACGGCATTGAACAGCGCGGTCAACAGGATGGGCCTTCTCGGAAAATTTGTCGTCCAGAGGAACGGTTCACAGATCCGCTTTGTCGCCCTCGACGATACGATTACAGGATTCACCGTGGGCGGGACCGGCGCGACCCAGCTCGGTATCGCAGGCACCGCAACTCGCATCGCGGGGCAGAATAGACTAGCCCTTGATGTTACCCCGGCGGCTTTGCTGTCACTGGATCCAGGAAAGACCCTGACCTTTTCCGTCACCCGAGACTCGGGCACGGAATATTATTCTCTGGACTGGACCACGAATGCAGGAAAAATCTTTGAAAAGATCGGGGACGACATTGTCAAGCTCGTGAATGCCGCAGGCGCGCCGACTTTTCGCACGGTCCAGGAATTTGCGAGCGCCCTGGTGGCGCTCCTCGATCTTGACCGGACGCTCATCCAGCCCAACTTCGATTCCATGTCCGATGAGCTGACCTTCCGACTTCAGTTCGATGCAGACCTCCCATCCCTGAAACTGCCCGTGAATTTCAACCTGGACCTTGAACCCTTCGGCGGTTTTCAGTCCAAAGGGATGATCTCTTTGATCCCCGAAATCGGGGTGGACCTCACCTTCGGCATCAGCCTCGGGGACGCCGGGGGGACCCTCACGGACGACACATTCCTCACCGATCTTCTCCAGCCTCTTCAGATTTCAGACATCCCCGCTTTTACAGGCGCTGAACTCACTTCCCAGGCCATTTACGGCAGGCTCTCGGGAGACGCTTCCTTTGTCTTGGAATTTGGCGACACAA
>Ga0073932_1003316_pt1 | contig 21935 bp, 23 predicted proteins | sample DewCreD2012metaG_FD_76967 | JGI IMG/M metagenome (GOLD analysis project Ga0073932, IMG submission 76967) | Hot spring sediment bacterial and archeal communities from British Columbia, Canada, to study Microbial Dark Matter (Phase II) - Dewar... ...
TGATGGTGTGGCGCCTCCGGGGTCGGCCAGCGCAAAGCGCCCGCCGCCGACGCGGAACACGCTCAACCAAGGAACGGCGTAGAGCCGGACGGGCATGTGGAGCGCCCCGTCACTTCGCGCCGGGCTTGCCGACCTTGTCGGTGCTGGCGATGCCGCGCGCTTCAAGGATCTGGCTGAGCGATTCGACCTCGGACGCGCTCAGACCGCCAAGCTTGGCCGCGACGGAGCGGCGGTCGAGCTCGGCCTGGATGGCGTGCTGCTTGGCTTTGATTTCGTCACGCTGCATCTGGAGCGATTGCTTCTCGGCCAGAAGCTTCTCGTCGGTGTAATCCGCGTAATCCATGATGTTCTCACTCCTTGCTGGGATCAGGCGCCGGGCCAAGGACTACGCCCGGCGTGCCAAAGACCGTCTGGCTCTTGATGCCGCCTGCGCGCTTCAGCGGAATGTAACGGCGCAGCCGCGTGTTCCAGGCGGCTTCGTTCGCCGCCTGGCGCAGCAGCGCCGGGTTGCGCGTCAGCCCGACGGGCACGCCCAGGCGCATCAGGATCGCCTGGTCGCCGACGATGCCGTCGCGCTTCTCGTGCTCTTCGGCCAGGCGCGCCTGTGTCTGGAGCGCGCGGATGAGCTCGTCAAACTGCCGCCAGTCGCCGGCGAGCACTTCGCGGCCGTCGACCAGGAGCGCCACGCGCGCGCCTTCGCGCCGTACGTCCACCTGGCGGTGTTTGGGGACGAGCACCGCGCTCACAGGCGGAAGATCCGGTTGGAGCCCGAGTCCCACACCACCGAGATATTGCCGCCGTTGGGCGTCGTCGGCAGGCCGGTGGCGGTGTCGATGTTGCAGATCAGCCGCGACGTCGACTCCACGCCGGTGTGATAGTAGATGTCGATTGACTCGAACTGGTCACCGGAGACGGACGAGACCGTCACGTCGGCGACGTCGGCGACGCCGGCGGTGGTGGTCTTGGACGCGAACGACCCGCTGACGGCGACTCGGCTGGCCACGGCGCGGTCGTCCAGGAAGTCGTCGACGGCCAGGTCGATAGTGTCGTCGGCCTCGTCGACGAAGATCAGGCGGATATCATTTGCGTCCCAATCCAGGTTGCCGGCCAGGAACCCCTCGCGTCCGGCGTCGTACAGTGCATTGGCCATTGGTGACTCCTCTCAGTCTTCGAACCACGGCGCGAAGGCGCGCACGCAGTTGGGATGCTGGAGCGGGTTTTTCTTGGCCCACTCCAGGCTCTTCACGGTCCCCTGCCCGCCGGCGCCCAGCTCCTTGCAGACAGGGTCCGAGTCGTCAAAGCCGTTGTCCAGCACCAGCACTCGTTCGACGCCCGCGCCTTCGTAGCGCGCGGCGGCCGCCGTCTGCTGTGCCGTGCCCAATTCGGTCCGCGCGATGTTGCGCGCCCGGCCCTTGTATGTTTCCTGGACCACGGCGCGCAGCCCGGGCTGGCCGTCGGCGCCGCGCACGATCTGGTCGATGGACCAGCCGGCGTCGCTGGCCGCGCGCAGCAGCTCGCGCACGGCGTCGCGCGTGGTGTCGTTGATCTGCCGGATCTGCGCGCCGGCCTGCTTGAGCGCGGCCGTCACCGCTGGATCGCCCAGGTCGAAGGCGATCTCTGCGCCCAGCGCCGCATTCCACGTCTCCCAACTGGCCGAGCAAATCTCGACGTAGAAGCGCCGGACCAGCGTCTCCAGCCGCTTGCCGTCCTCGCCCGTAAACAGATCATCTACCGTCACGGCCTTCGCGCTCTTGGCGCGCTGGAGCCGGCTCACCATCTGGCCGGCCAGGTCATCGAAGTAAAGGTCGATCTCGGACTCCATGCGCTTGCCCAGTGTCTTGCGAACTCGCTGGAGCGCCATGGCCATGCGCAGCGCGCTCCCGCGCCGGCCGGCGGCCTTGGTCTCGCGCCCCGGGGCCGGTAAGGCCTTGGGGCCGGTCGTCGACTCTAGTTCCGCAGGCACCTCATCCACCGCCAGGCCGCGCAGCAAGATGTCGCCGCGGGCCAGGCGCGGGAAGCCGGACTCGGAGCGGAACTCGTTGAGACGCAGGCCGCCGGCGGTGAAGGCCGCGAGCGCCCATTGGCGGCGCGCGTTCCACCTGTCTGCCAGCGCCGCCACCTGGCCGAGGTCGAACCCCACGTGCACGCCGCCGCCGAACTCGGTGTCGGCCAGCGAGTTCCGGATCTCGCCGGCGACCAGCGTCCATAGCGTGGAGAGCGTCGTCTCCGTGAACGCCAGGCGCGCCTCGCTGCTGTTGGCGTAGATCGGGTCTTCACCAATTCCGGCCACGAACATCGGCACCCGGAAGGCGGCCGAGATGTGGCGCTCGGGCACGCTGTAGAGAGCCGTGAAATCGAGCTCCTTCATGTCCAGCCCGATCCGGTTGATGGTGGCGCCGCCCTCGACGATGGCCACCTCGCCCCGGTTTTCTCCGCCGTAGCGCTCTTTCCACTGGGCCTTGAGTCGATCGTACTGAGAATCGTCCAGGATCACGCCCGCCGGCGTGCTGATGGCCGTGCGCGGGATCGCGTCATTTTTCAGCAAAGAGAACAGGTAGCGCGTGATCTCGTTGGCCGAGTCGGTGTCGCGGGCCGCGCCGACCAGCGGCGGCAGCGCCTGCCAGGGCTGGTCCGGGTCCGGCGTCGGCCATTTGAAATGCACCACGTCGTCGACGTCGAGCGGGATGGTCGTCGCGGCCGAGAAGGAGCCGTCCGGGCTGTACTGGTAGCCCGTGATCCACTGGTCGCCGCCCGGCACCGGCCGCATCTGCCCGGCGTGGTAGGGCCACAGCTCCACCACGCGCCGCGCCGCCGAGCGCACCTTGTACCAGTAGGCGTTACCGCCGATGGCCATGTAGACGATGGTGTAAGCCTTGAGCTCGGCCTCGCCCATGAGCTTATTGGGCCGGTGCAGCAATTTGAGCAATGGATGCGTGGAGAGCAGCGCGCCGGTGCGCTCGTCCATGACCTGGACCGGCGGCTCGGGGAAGGCGAAGCTAAGCGCGGAGACGCAGGCGAAGACCGCGCTGTTTTTCTTATAGCCCTCGGCGACCAGCGCCCTGAAGGTCGGCTCGAGGAAGCTGGCCCGGATCCACGGCGACACGATCGGCAGCGCGGCCGCCTTGAGCAGGCCGCGCGCAACCCAGAAACGGAAGCGGTCGAGAGCATTCACCGGATGCGGACCTCCGGCCGGCGCGCGGTAGCGCCGACCAGCGCCAGCGCGTAGCTGTCGGCCAGGTCGTCCGGCTCCCCCTCTGGGGCGAGCAGCGTCCGGCCCTCGATAGACGCCAACTGTGTGAACGTGTCGAAGGAGTGGATTTCGGTCATCTCATCCCGGAAGGCCTCGGCGGCCCGGTCGTAGAGCAGCGTCTTGCCCTTGCTGTTGGAGAGCCAGCCCTCTTTGCCGTCGTGGCCGAGCAGGCGCTCCAGCTTCGAGTGGTCGCGCAGCCAGAGCAGCACTGCGTGACCGTGATTATTCCGCTCGCACATCACCCCGGCGCGGTTGAAGTAGGTCCCGATCGCGTCCAGGTGCCCGCCGAAGACGGCCGGCTCGAACTTGCCGCGCAGCCGGCCCACTTCTTCGTTCCGGCCCATCCGCGGCGCACTCAGCACCGTCGCGGCCGAATCGTCGCTGGACGGGTTGCCCTCGGCTGGGTCCGCGCCGACGACGAACTTCTCACCCGGCTCCGGCGCCCGATAGATCACCAGGCCCGGGATGGCCGGCGCGCCCTCGGGCGTGGCCGGCGGCCGCTCGGTCCGGCAGCGCTCCAGCCACTCAGCCGCGATGCGCTTATTGCGCGCGCGCGGCGCCAGGGCTTCAGTGTCAGTGGCCGGATACTGCTCGTGCAGCTCGTCCAGGGCCAGCCGCGCGGCCGCGTCGCGCCGCTGGGCCTCGTACCAGGCCGCGTCTCGCCCAGGCCGCGCGCTCCAGGGCAGGAACACCGGCGCCCAATCGTTCAGCCCGTTCTTCGCCGCGCGATAGATCACCTTGAATTCGCTCTCAGGGCGATCCTTGTCCGCGCGCGAGAGCAACACCAGCTGGCCGCCGGCGTCGATGGTCGGCTTCACGGCCGCGATGAGCTTGTCCAGGTTCGGCACCAGATCGGCCTCGTCCACGATGGCGAGCGTGGCCGTGTACGAGTCGCCGCCGGTCGTCGGGAACGCCATCGCCATCGAGCCGTTCGACAAATGCCACTCGTGTTTGCTGTCGACGTCCACGCTGCGGGCCCGCAAGAACTCCGGCAGCCGCCGGTACATGCCCTTCAGCCGGAAGTCCAGCAGGTGGATGGCCTCGTCGTCGCGCTTGGAAAAGAGCAGCACCGTCGCCGCCGGCGCGAAGAGCATCTGCCAGAGGGCGTATCCCAGCAACAGCCAGGTCAGGCCGTTCTGGCGCGCCTTCAAGATGATGACGAGTCGGTTGTTAAGGAGCGTGCGCAGCGTCTCGAACTGCGCGCGCCACAGTTTGAACGGCAGCCAGGCGCGCGAAGTCGCGTCGTACACCTGGCCGTGTGCGTCCAGGAAATAGGCCGGGCTCTCCGCGCACGCCAGCCAATCGGCCTGCTCGTCGGGCGTCATGGCGCCGGCGCATTGCTCGACTCTCCCGCCGCCACTCCAGGCGCCCCTGCCCCAGCGGGCTCGGCGAAGCGCTGCGCCTCCCAGGCCTGCGCCCGCGCGCGGGCGGCCGCCAGGTCGTCAGCCGTTACACCAGGCAGGTGCAGGGTCTGCTCCGGCGCGCCCTCGGTCCGGTCGGCGATCACACCCAATGCTTCCAGGTCGCCGCCGGCGGCGCGGACGCCGGCCGCCCAGGCGATGATCTCGCCGATCGTGGCGCCGGCTTTGATCAGGTCCTGCAGCGCCTGGGCCTGGTCCGCCGGCATCGGGGCCTGGAGCGCGTCATGCAGCAGGTCCGAAAGGCGCGGCCCTTTGCGCGCGCCGGCCGGGTTGCCGCTCTGCCCGGGCTTCCAGACGTAAGGGTTGCCGGGCCTGAACTGGCCGGGGTTGGGGGCAGTTGAGGCGCTTCGCGCAGCGCCCTTACCGCCGCTGCTCGGCCGCTGCTTGGCAGCGGCGCGCTTGCCCTTAGCGGCCACGGCCAAGCCTCCGCGCCAGGGCCTGGAGTTGTCCATGGACAACCATGACCCGGCCGACGACCGGCCAGGCCAGCAGCCCGATCAGGAGCGGCAGCAGCCCGAAGCGCAGGGCATCGCGCGGAGCGCCCACCTGATGGGCGATGCGCCGCAGGGCAGCAGGATCAACGCTCATCAAAAAACCCCGCCAGCTTCATCATCAGCAGCACCAGCAGGCCAATCAGCAGCACCAGCAGGTATTCGAAGGTATTCGAGCCTGAACACGCCAACGATCCCGGTCGTCGCTCTTAGGCCTCGATATGGTGAACGCCGTCTAGCGATAGATTCCCGTGCATCCGCTGGAGCTTGAATAGCGCGGCCGTGATCTCATCGGCCTGCATCTCCGCGCGATGGCCGTTGCGTCCACTGGCCTCCATGACCAACTGCACCAATGGCGATACCGCCTTGAGCACTTGAATGGCGATTTCGATGGCGCGCAGATCTGTCATGGACCTGGCATCCATCAGTCGCCGCGCGCCGGCGTCTCCGGATGCGACGCCGGCGCCAGATATTCCTGGTCCTCTTCGCGCCGCGGCGGCGGCACGGCGAGCTCGTTGGCCTTCATCACCATCTCCAGTTGCAGGATGCGATCACGCAGTACGCGCAGCCGGACCCCGGCCTCGCTGTATTCGCGAACGAAGCGCCCATAGCGCTCGGTAATGTCCAGCTTTTCCCGGCGCAAACGCTCGATCTCCTTCAGATAGTCGTTTTCCTGGTGCTCGAGCCTGTCAATGCGCGCTTCGAGCTCCTTGATCCGGTCGTAGGTGCGCGCCAATTCGTCGCGCAGCATGGCCAGCTCGTCGCGGCGAACTGTGACCCGGCTGGTCCGCCAGGAGTTTAAGGCGTTGACGCCTTGCGTGGCGAGAGCGGCAAGAGCGGCGCTCACGACGGCGATCAGGGCGCCGCTATCCTGGCCTGCAGGCTGTTGAGCCACGAGTGAGTCAGCCTGCGCTAAAGCTCTTGCCAACGATGGGCGTGCCGGATAGCACGAAGCGGTGAAAGAGCTTGGAGCCGGTGACCACCATCACCAGCTCGCCGATCTCGCCCAGCAGGTCGTCCACGGCTGCGAGGTCGACCTGCGGCGCCCAGGTCTGGAGGCCAAAGCGGATCAGCAGCCCAGCCAACCCGACGCCGATGACGGCGGTCATTGCCTGACCATCCTTGAGCCACCCGCGCGCCTTGGCGAGATTGACCAGCGCGGCCAGCAAACCGAGCGCGCCGACGAAGGCCCTGGCCCCGTCGCCGTAATTGGCCAGGGCGGCCACGATATCGCCGGCCGTGATGGGCGGCGTCTCGGCCTGGGCGAAGACCGGGTGCGCCAGCGCGACGGTCGCGAAAGCCAACAAGGCGAGCATTGGGGTGAAGCGGAGCAAGCGAAGCATGGGTAACTCCTTGATTGGGGCGGCCAGGTCGCCCAACAAAAACGCCCGGGTCGACTCTTCGGGGGGAAGGTCGACCCGGGCGCCAGTCTCCGGAGCGCAGGCGCTACAGCTCGCCAGCGCGGCGTATATCGAGATGACTCTACTACCAGACCCCGGGGCCGTCAAACATGGCTGGCGCGCGCGTGTACCGGCGTCCCCAGCGGCACGCTGCGGAACGTGCGCCGCGCCCCACAGCCGCAGGCGATCAGCATCTCGCGCACCACCATTTGCCCGTCAAACAGGATCAGTGCGGTCGCGTTCTCCCATACACCGATCCGCACCATGGGCCGCCCGCACTTGCGGCAGCGCAACCAGACACCGTCGGATGCTGAAATCGGCGTTTCTGTTGGCAGCATAGAACGATTGTCTGATATTTCCGGCCGGATGGCAAACCGTCAGGCAGTTTCGTTTGTGGCGAATGGTCGCAAAACGTTGCCCCCTCACAGTGGCGCTGTGAGGGGGCAGGCTCAGCCACGCGAGGGGGCAAAGAGGGGGCGGCGCAGGCTGTGAGGGGGCGCTCTCAAAACTGGGCGACCGCATCCCTCAGCGCCAGGATAGCGCCGGCCCAGTTGGTGATGCGCCGGTCGTGGTCGGTATTCTTATGGATAGCTGTGTCGGCGACGTCGCGGGCTACGAACCAGTGCCGGCAGGCCGCCCAGAAGAGAGTCGGACCATTCGAACCGTTGACAGCCCGCACCAGGTCCATCAAGCCTGCGCCGCCGGCCAGGGCCGCCCGGATGGTCTTGTCGTTGTTCTCGCCCTTGGCCAGCAGCGCCTTGACCGCCTGGTTCTGCGAGGGGGCAAGCGCCCCCTCGTCGCCGGGCTGTGAGGGGGCAGCTTCGGGCTTATTGGGGCGGCTCGCGAGCCGCCCTTCCGCCTGCGAGGGGGCAGCGGCCGGGCTGTGAGGGGGCAGCGGCGCATCCGTGCCAAATCGCTGACCATGCGAGGGGGCAGGACGAGGGGACGGCGCGGACTGTGAGGGGGCAGCCGGCGCCGGTTGCGCTGGCGCGCGCCCCTCGTCGGGCGCGAAGCGCTCGGCCAATTCGCCGCGCAAGGGCTTGGCCGGGCGCGAGTCCGCGAACTTGATCAGGGTTTCCCACACGAGATTATGTTCTGCCACGGTGCCGGACCGGACGCGCCGGAAGCGGATGTCCGTGCCCTTCTCGTCGTCGTCGGCGCTGCGGTAGCGCTTGAATACCCGCCCGCCCCACTCGACCTCGGTGGCCCCGAAGCGGTCGCGGGCGATGATGTCGGCCCCGATCCCACCCCAGTCGAAATCGGCGTAGGCGGCCAGCGGCCGGCGCAGGTTGGGGGCTTCGCGCTCGTGGTCGGCCTTGGCCAGGGTCGCCATCTGGAGCGAGTTGGCGGTCTCAAGGGCGTCGGCGATGCGGGTCAAGGTGTCCAAGAGTTGGGTGTTGAGGTCAGGCATAACGCATCTCCATCTGAGGCGATTGTACGCGAGCAAAGGCGGCGGCGCGCGCCCGGCGCTGGGCGCGCTTGGCGTTCATGCAGGCCCTGCAGCGGCGCTTGGCCCCGCCGGCCTCGCGGAAGGTGTTGGCCGGCGTGTATGGGTGCCCGGCCGGGCAGTGCGTCTTGAGCAGGTTCAGGCCGATGGGGTTATCGTAACGGCTGATGTTCTCCAGATGAGAACACGGCTCCAGGTGGGCCGGGTTGCAGCATGCGCGGTTGCGGCAGGTGTGGTCAAGCTCCAGCCCGGCCGGGATCGGCCCGCGCTGCTGCTCATATACGAATCGGTGCACCCGGTAGCATCCGTAGTGGCCGTAGCCGTCGGCGTCCTTGTAGCCTATGTAGAGCCAGCAGTCGTCGAACGTGATCTCTACCCGGGCCATGATCCGGTTCAGGATTTCCAGGCGGTGCGCCAGCATGCTCATCGCGGCCGCCATCCCGGGTGCAGCGCCGCGTACAGACGCCGTGCCCATTCCAATTCGGCATCCGCCTGCTGGCGCGGCGCGGGCTTCATCCAGCCGCAAGCGTTGGCCGTAAAGCGGTAGCCGGCCAGGCCGAGCAGGCGGGATTGCTCGGCGTGCTGGCCGAAGGTGGGGAAGTACAGACGTGCGCCATGATCAAGCAGAGTCGGCCCGTCCTGCCAGATGTATTGCGCCTGGGCCTGGCGTCCGTCCTGCCAGGCGCGCAGGGCAGCGTCCGACAGCGCCAGCGGGTCGATCAACCTGGGTCGTGGCGCAGGCGGCAGGTCGGCCGGGATGTACGGGAGCGCGCTCATGAGCGGGGCCCATCATCCGGCAGCAGATCTCGGCGCAGCGCCTCCAGCTGCTGGCGCGCGTGCTCCAGCTTCTCGGCGCCGCGATAGCCGGGCAGGCCAGTCAGCGCCTGCTCAATCAACTGGTCTGACTCGGTCTCCAGAAACCCGCAGGCCACCAGGTGGCGGCAGGTCTCGGCCTTGAGTGCGCCAATCTGCTCGGTAACGTCTAGGGAGAGCGCAAAGCGGTCGGCCGACAACCAGCGCTGAGTGCGCGCGCTGCGGCCACGGGAGCAAAGACGGCGGGAACGCATACGGGCTGCCTTTCTGCGGTAGAACGGCAGCCCGCTTATAATGGGGTCAGCCTGTCCTACTGCCTACACAGTGGGGCGGGTCAGGCCCTGGCGGGTGCTGCTAACACCTGCCGGGGCCGTTCTTATTATGCGATTAGTATATTGCCGATTGGCAATAAGTCAATAGGCAGTTTCTTGCGGCAGTTAATCTATCGAATCTCGATCACGAGCGTCTGGGTGTATTTGCCAACGCTGATCGAGACGCGACCCTGGCCGGGTGTAGTGCCGCGTCCGATCTGCCAGGTCCAGGCGCAGCGGCCGTCCGCGCCAGCAGTTGTCGCGCCGAGGCCGTCGGCCTCGCTCTGGGTCCCGGCCGGCGTGCGGTAGCTCAAGAAACACGTTGCGCCTGGCGCGGTTTCGATCACGACTCGAGCATCGCCATTGACCGGAACCGGCGAACGGAACTCGATCACGGCAAAGGTCGGCGCTGGCGTCTGGGTGGGGGCCGGCCGCGTTTCGGTTGGCCGGGTCGTTGCAGTTGGGGGAGTAGTCGCGCTCGGCCTGGTCGTCGATGTTGGTCTGCGCGTGGCGGTTGCCGCTTCGGTCGCCAGGATTGTCCGCGTTGCCAGAATCTCTCGTGTTGCCGATGGCGTTTCTGTGGATGGCGAGCTGGGGAAGATCGCCGTGAGTGCGGCCATGCAGCCACAAAGAACCAGCATGGCACTACAGCCTATCCCAAAGTAACGCTGCGGCCAGGTGCTGCGCTTCCAGAGCTTGCCGAGTGTGCGCATGTTCCCCTCCTTCTGAAATTGGTGATTGACAACAACACGGGATCAGGTGTATTGTTTTCGCGCAATGAGCGACTTTCTCACCGTCACACAGATCGCCAATGAGCAAGGGGTATCGCGCCAGTACATCCTTGCCGAGATCGGTCGCGGGAATCTGGATGCCGAGAAGCTCGATCCATCGAAGGCATCTTCTGATTACGTGATATCCCGTAAATCTTACGAAGCATGGAAAAAAAAGCGCCGCGCCAAGGCTGAGGAAGCCTGAGCGCGGCGCTGTCTAGCTATCCGGTCCTCACGGACCGGCCACCGTCCCAATCGGCCAAGATATCGACGGCGGCCAGCGAACCTTACAAACCGAATAGCCAGACACCCTGACAGGCAGGCTTCCCCGCCTGCCAGGGCAAGGTGCCCCTATGGGGATTCGAACCCCAGTTTTGGCCTTGAGAGGGCCGCGTCCTGGTCCACTAGACGATAGGGGCCAAAGCGGCGGGATTATAACACAGGAAAAGCCTGGCGTGGAACAAGCCCTCCGGCATGGGCCCGGGATGGCGCTTGAGAGTATAATCAGAGTAGTTTAGTCGACAAAGGTGGTAGGGTATGACTCCCGAGCAAATCGAGCGGCGCCTGGAGCGCCTCCTGCCGACCGTGGCCAAGCCCGGACGTTACACGGGCGGCGAACTCAATTCAATCGTCAAGGACTGGGACCAGATCGGCACGCGCGTGTGCCTGGCCTTCCCGGACGTCTACGACATCGGCACGCCCAACCTGGGGCTGGCCATCCTGTACGACCTGATCAACCAGCGCCCCGACCTGCTGGCCGAGCGCGCCTTCAGCCCGTGGAGCGACATGGAGGCCGCCATGCGCGCGGCCGGGGTGCCGCTCTACTCGCTGGAGACCAAGCACCCGGTGGCCGAGTTCGACCTGCTCGGCCTGTCCCTCCCGTACGAGCAGCTCTACTCCAACGCCGTCAACCTGCTGGACCTGGCCGGTTTGCCGGTGCTGGCCGCCGAGCGCGACCCGCGCCGCCACCCGCTGGTCATCGCCGGCGGGCACGCCACCTACAACCCCGAGCCGATGGCGGACTTTATCGACGCCTTTGTCATCGGCGAGGGCGAAGACGTGATCTTCGATATCCTCCAGACGCTCCGGCAGTGGAAGGCCTCGGACGGCGACAAGCCCGCGCTGCTCAGGGCGCTGTCCAGGATCTGGGGCGTGTACGTGCCGGCGCTCTACGAGCCGATCTACAACGACGACGGCACGCTGGCGGCCACGCTGCCGCTCGATCCGGACGCGCCGGCGCGCATCCTGAAACGCATCGTGCCGATCCTGCCGCCGCCGCCCACCCGGCTCATCGTCCCTTACATCAGCACCGTCCACAACCGTTACCCGGTGGAGATCATGCGCGGCTGCACGCGCGGTTGCCGCTTCTGCCACGCCGGCATGATCACGCGCCCGGTCCGCGAGCGCCCGGTGGAGCAGGTCCTGGCCGCCCTCGAGGCCGGGCTGAAGAACACGGGGTTCGAGGAGATCGCGCTGCTCTCGCTCTCGTCGTCCGACTATGACGACATCCTGGAACTGGTCCGCCGCGTGGGCGAGCGCTTCGCGGGCCAGCACCTTAAGGTCTCGCTGCCGTCGCTGCGCCTGGAGACGGCCTCGGCCGAGCTGATGGAGCTGCTCAAGGACAGCAAGCGCGGCGGCTTCACGTTCGCGCCGGAGGCCGCCACCGAGCGCATGCGCGAGATCATCAACAAGCCCATCTCCACCGCCAAGCTGCTGGAGGCCTGCCGCGCCGTGTTCGAGCGCGGCTGGACGACGATCAAGCTGTATTTCATGATCGGGCACCCGGCCGAGACTCTCGAGGATGTGCAGGCCATCGCCGATCTATGCAAACGCGTGCGCGATGAGGGGCGCCCGATCCTGGGCAACAAGGTGAACGTCCACGCCGGCGTCAGCACCTTCGTCCCCAAACCGCACACGCCGTTCCAGTGGGTGCCGGTCGACTCGCTCGACCAGATTCGCGCCAAGCAGGACCTGCTCAAGCGCGCGCTGCGCGGCCCCGGCCTCAAGCTCAACTGGAACAACCCCGAGGAGACGCAACTGGAGGCCTGGTTCTCGCGCGGCGACCGGCGCCTGGGGCGCGTGCTGCTGGAGGCCTGGCGGCGCGGCGCGAAGTTCGACGCCTGGCAGGAGCATTTCAACTTCCAGGTCTGGCGGGACGCCTTCGCGGCCTGCGGACTGGACCCGGCCTTCTATACCCACCGCCCGCGCCTGATCGACGAAACTTTCCCGTGGGACCACATTGACGTGGCCGTCAAAAAGCAATACCTGGCCGAGGACTACCGCTGGAGCCTGCGCGGCCAGACGCGCATCGACTGCCGCGAGCGCTGCTTTGCGTGCGGCATCCTGCCGCGCTTCACGGGCCTGCGCCAGCAGACGCCGGCCGAGGCCTGGGAGTGTCCGGAGGTGAAGCCCAAACACCTGCGCGGCCAGCCGGCGGCCCCGCTGGAAGTGCAGATGCCCGTGGCCGGAGATTGACCCGCCCCGTTCGGTGTCGGCGGGCATGGCCAGTCAGCCTTCAGATTGAGGTACACTAGGGATAACTCGCTCAGGGGAGTATCCCTCATACCCACGCATCGCCTCCTCACCCGCCTCGACGCCATCGGCCGCGCCCTCGAGCAAAGCGGCCACGCGCTGGCGCTCATCGGCCTGGGCTCCGTCGGCCAGGAACTGGACCGGCTGGACGAGTACTCCGACCTGGATTTCTTCGTCGTCGTCGAGCCCGGCTGCAAGCGCGCCTACCTGGATCATCTCAACTGGCTGAACGCGGCCGGCCCGCTGGCCTACAGCTTCCGCAACACGCCGGACGGCTACAAAGCCCTGTTTGCAGACGGCATCTTCTGCGAGTTTGCGGTCTTCGAAGAGAGCGAACTGCGCTTCATCCCGTACGCGCCGGGCCGCATCGTCTGGAAACGCCCGGGCGTGGACGACGCCTTGGCGGCGCCGCCGGCGCCCGGCCCCGCGCCGCTGCCGGAGCGCTCGCTGGAATGGCTGATCGGCGAGGCGCTCACCAACCTGTATGTCGGCCTCAGCCGGCACCGGCGCGGCGAGAAACTCTCGGCCCTGCGCTTCATCCAGGTCTACGCCGTGGACCGCGTGGTGGAGCTCGCCCGCCGGATCGAGCCCGAGCGGCCCGCCCATCGCGACCCGTTCGTGGGCGAGCGGCGCTTCGAACAGCGTTTCGCGACGCTGGCCGGCCAGTTGCCCGATTTCATGCAGGGCTACGACCGCAACGTCGAGTCGGCCCGCGCCATCCTGGCCTTCCTCAGCCGGCACTTCAGCGTGAACCCGGCCATGAAGCGCGCTATCCTGGCGCTGTGCGAAGACGCGCCCCAGCCCGTATAGCCCGGCCGTGATCAACCGGGACTCGCTCGCGGCGACGCAGACCACCGTCCTCCAGCCCGGTTTCATCCGACCCGCCTACGGCCGCTACTGCTTCGCGCACCTCCCCGACACGGTCCGACGCCTGTTCGGCCTGCCCGCCGCCCAGCCGCTGCCGGACGATGTCCTGCCTGCCGGAGACGACTTCGACCGGGTCGTGCTTTTCTTGATCGACGCCCTCGGCTGGCGCTTCTTCGAGGACTACGCGGACCGGTCGCCGTTCCTGCGCGAGGCGTCAGACCATGGCGTGATCTCGCGCCTCACCGCGCAGTTCCCGTCAACCACGGCCGCCCATGTCACCACCCTGCATACCGGCCTGGGAGTGGCCGCCAGCGGCATCCATGAGTGGTTCTACTACGAGCCGCAGGCCGATCTCGTCATCGCGCCGCTCCTGTTCTCGCCGGCCGGCGCCAGCAATGGCGAGCTGCTGGCCCGGCGCGGCCTGCGCCCGGAGCAGATCTTCCCCGCGCCCACCCTGTATCAGGACCTTGAGAGGCGGGGCGTGGCGTCGTTCGTCTTCCATCACCGCGCGTACGCCCGCTCGACGTACTCGGCGCACGTCACGCGCGGCGCCGAGACCGTGCCGTATCTGACCCTGGCCGAAGCGCTCAGCGGCCTGACGGCCCGGCTGGCGCGGCCGCCCAGGCCCGCGTACTATGTGCTGTACTTCGACGCCGTCGACGCGCTGAGCCATCAATACGGCCCGGCCGCGCCCCAGGTGGCCGCCGAGGTCGAGGCGCTGTTCTGGCAGTTGGAGCGCTTTCTGCGGTCGCTGGCCGGCCGTCAGCCGCGCACCCTGTTCCTGCTCACGGCCGATCATGGTCAGGTGGATATCGACCCGGCCACGACGATCTATCTCAACCGACGTCTGCCAGAGATCACCGGCTGGCTCCGCCGCGACCGGCGCGGGCGCCCCCTGCTCTTCGGCGGCTCGGCGCGTGATTTCTTCCTGTATGTCCGGGAAGAGGCCCGGGATGAGGCCCAGGCGCGTCTGGCCGAGGCGCTCGCCGGCCGCGCCACCGTCCACCGCACCGCCGATCTGATCGCCCAGGGCCTGTTCGGGCCAGCGCCGGCCGCGCCACGGCTGTTGGACCGGATCGGCAACCTCGTCATCCTGCCCGGTGATGGCGAATCGGTTTACTGGCACGAGCCGGGGCGCTTCGCGCAGGTCTTCTACGGCCACCATGGCGGCCTGACGCCGGGCGAGATGCACATCCCATTGCTGGCCTACCCGTTTTGAACCATTTGTCGGACTAAAGTCCCGTTGCCGGATGCGCGCAAACGCGGCACGATAGGCGTGATCGCCGTTGCCCGGAGAGTTTCCATGAATCGAGATCGCCGCCCCACCCTGTCCATCACCGGCGCCCTGGCTGTGGCGCTGCTCCTGTCCGCCTGCGGCAGCCCCAGCCCGACCCCGGTCGCTGTGAGCCCGGCCACGGCTACGGCCCCGGCCGGCCCGCCCCAGCGCGGACTGGCGCTCGTCCAGGCAGTCGACGTGGCCGCGCCCGCGCCGGGCGCTGAACGGGTGTCGGTTACCGTCCGCGGCCAGCTCGGCGATGCCTGCACGACGCTGGCCGACGTCAGCGCGCGGCGGACGGGCCAGACCTTCCTGATCACCGTCGCCACCGAGCGACCAGCCGGCGCAGCCTGCGCCGCCGTCGTGAGCGAGTTCGAACGCACCATCACGCTGGACGTGGCCGGGTTGCCGGCTGGCGAGTACGTGGTGGTGGCCAACGACATGAGCCAGGCGCTGACGCTGGCCTCCAGCGCGCCGCCCACCCCCGCCGCCCCGCCGACCGCTACGCCGGCCCCCACCGAGCCGGCCAGCGCCGCGCCGACCCAAGCGCCCACGGTCGCGCCGACCTCGGCCCCCACGTCCACGCCGGCCCCGACCACGGCGCCGGCCGCCGCCAACCTCAACTGTGTGGACAAGGCCGCTTTTGACAGCGACGTGACCGTCCCGGATGACACCCTGATGAAGCAGGGCCAGGCGTTCACCAAGACCTGGCGCGTCCGCAACGCCGGGACCTGCGTGTGGCAGGGCTACTCGCTGACGTTCTACTCCGGCGACAGCCTGGGCGCGAACACCACGGTCGCCATGCCCGTGGTCCAGCCCGGCGCTTACGCCAACATCTCGGTTGACATGACCGCGCCCGCGTCCGGCGGCGTCTACATCGGCAACTGGGCGTTCCAGAACACGGCCGGGCAGCGCTTCGGCATCGCCGGGTCCGGCTACCTGTGGGTGAAGATCGCCGTGTCCTGGGTGGGCGGGAGCGCCGCCAGCACGTCTGGCAGCGCCAGTACGTCCGGCGCCGCCGGTACGCCCGGCGCCGCGCCCGTCGCGGAGACCTCGGCCGTTGTCACCTCCGGCGGCTGCTCGGTCTCGGGCAACGACAGCTACGAGGCCCAGGTCCTGACGTTGATCAACAACGCCCGCCAGCAGAACGGCCTGGCGCCCCTCGCGCTGAACGGCCAGCTCACGGCGGCGGCCCGCCTCCACAGCCGGGACGTGGCCTGCAACGGCTTCGCGAGCGACCCGCACCGCGGCTCCGACGGCAGTTCCTTTTACGACCGCGTCCGCGCCCAGGGGTACGGCAACTTCCGGTCGGCGCGCGAGAACATGTACATGGGGCCGCCCGAGTTCGGGGGCACGCCCGACGGCGCCTTCAACTGGTGGTGGAACAGCCAGATCCACCATGACAACATCCTGTTCCCCGGCGTCACCCAGATCGGGATCGCCTACGCTTACAGCGCCACCAGCCAGTATGGCGGTTACTACGTCGTGATCTTTGCCGCGCCGTGAAGGCGCGACCGGCCCGGTCACCCCTACGCCGCGCCGCCGGCCATTGCCCTTCACGCCGGTTCTGTGGTAACTTCGCCGTGCTGCCGCCGCGCGGCAAGACCGCGCCGGCAGCGCCCGGAGGCCCATGGAACGCCCCGACCTCAGCCAGGTGGAACCCGCCGTCCGCGCCTACATCGAGTGGCTGGAAGCTGAACGCGAGCGGCTGAGCGCCGCCGGCGAGCCTGAGCCGGAGCCGCGCGAGGAGGAATCGCCCCTCGAGCCCTCCGAGCCGCCCACCACGCGCAACGTCATCACGCTCAGCCGCAGCGGCGAGGCCAAGCGCACGGCCCGCCACCTCTACCTGCGCCAGCGGCGCGGCGGCATGGGCGTCTTCGACCTGGACGCCTCCGACGACGACCCGCCGGCCGCGCTGACCATCGCCGACGAACGCGCCCATCTCCTGGTCCTCTCCAGCCGCGCCCGCGCCTTCCGCCTGCCGGTCTACTTCCTCAACGAGTCCATTGCCGTGCGCGCCCGGCCGCAGCCGTTCATGGTTTCCGTCCCCTTCGAGGCCGATGAGACCTGGGCCGTCGTCCTGCCCGCCCCTGCCCAGCCCCAGGGCCACCTGGCCGTTGTCAGCCGTCAGGGTTTTGTGCGCGCCCTGCCCGGCCACCTCTTCGCCGAGACCATGCGCGAGGGCATGTCCGTCTTCCGGCCGGAGGAGGCCGGCGCGCCCGCGGCCGCCTGCTGGGCCGCCGGCGACAGCGACCTGCTGATCGCCACCCGCCGGGGCCTGGCCGCCCGCTTCCCGCTTAAACAGGTGCCGATGCCGGGCGCGGTCGGCCTGCGGCTGGAAGCCGGCGACGAGGCCGTGGCGATCACGGCCGTCCGGCCTGACAGCGGCGTCCTGTTCCTAGGCGCCGACGGCAAGGGCACCATCCGGCTGATGAGCGGCTTCGCGGCCAACAAGGCGCCGGGCGTCGGCGGCAAGATTGCGCTGAAGACCGACGCCCTGATCGGCGCGGCGGCGGTGGGCGAGGGCGACGACGTGTTCATCCTCTCGCGCCTGGGCAAGATCATCCGCTTCAAGGCCGCCGAGATCCCGGCCAAGGAAGGCGTGGTGCAGGGCGTCATCTGCATGTCGCTGCGCGGCGACGCCTGCCTGGCTCTGGCGATCAGCCGCGCCGAGGCGTAGTGACCGCCGCCAGACCGCGCTGGCTTCTGGCCGCGGCCGCCCTCCTAAGCGCCTGCCTGAGCGCGCCCGGTCCGGTCTTCACCCCGGCGCCGACGCTCACACCCGCCGCCACCCCCACGCCAACCGCCTCCCCGACCCCGCCCCCGCCGACGGCCACGCCCGCGCCGCCTCCGGCAGACCGCTTCGCGGGCTGGGTCGTCTTCGCCTATCCCGGCCAGAGCCAGGCCGAGATGGAGGGGATACTGCAACGCCTGAAAGGGGCCGGCGCCAACGTCGTCTGGATCGGACACAACAACCCCGGCGAGGTCGTGGACGGCAAGGCCGAGCCCGGGCTGAGCTACGCCGTCTACGCCGCCGCGCAAGACGCGGAGAGCCCGGACCAGGCGACGGCTCAGGCTATCGTCGCGGCCCAGCACCGGATGCTGCGGGCGGCGCGCGCCGTCGGTCTGCCGGCCGTCTTCCCCATCGGCTACCAGGTCCAGATGGGCCGGGCCTGGAACGACCGCCACCCCGCGCAACTGCGCCACGACGCCGCCGGCCAGTGGCTCAACGTGTACAACGGCGGCGTGAGCGCCTCGCCCTACGCGCCCGAATACCGCGCCGACATCCAGGCCTACTATGCCTGGGTCAACGACGAGTTTGTGCGCCCGTACCGCGACGTGCTGCTTATGCTCAACCTGGCCGACGAACCCCTCGGCGGCGACTACTCGGCCCCGGCCGAAGCCGAGTTCCTCGCCCGACACGGCCTGAGCTTCGGACTGGCGGCGCCGGAACGGTTGGGCGCGTTCCAGAACCGCGTGATCGTGGACTACGCCATCTGGAGCGCGGAGCAGTGGCAGGCCCTGGCCCCCGACCTGCCGGTGACGATGTCGTTCTGCGGCGCGCAGGGGCGCTGGAGCTACCAGATGCCGGATGTGGAGGCGCTCTTCCGCGACACGCCGCCCAACTTCACGCCGACCTTCGACGCCTACCTCCACGACGACCCGCCGTCTGAGCCGCTGACCGTGGAGGCAGTGGGGGCGCTGGTCCTGTTCACGCGGACGCTGGGCGACTCCTCAGCCCGCTATGAGCGCGATTTCTGGCTCTGGTCGGCCGGGAATCGCTGGGGGCTGGCCGGCTTCAGCCAGAGGCCGGGCGGCGCGGCCGAGGCGGTGGCCAACGGTTACCTGCTGGCGCTGGCGGCGCGGTCCACGGGCGGGCGACTGCGCGGCCTGGCGGTCTGGGCCTATAACGTGAAAGATCAGGGCCTGTACGGCGACGCCGATCCGGCGCCGTATCCGCGCGAGGCGCTGTTCGCGCAGGTCAGCGCCGCGTTCGCCGACTGGCGCCGGATGATGGTCGCGCCGGGCGGCGCGGCCGAGGCGCTCGTCCTGCTCTCGGACCTCGCCGTCCACGGCCATCTCGGCCGGACGCGCGCCGCCGTGCGCGACAGCGCTTTCAACTTCGGGCGTCTGCTCCCGCTGGCGCGCGCCGATGCGCCGGCCGCCGTCGTCCGCGCTCTGCCGACGCCGCTGCCGGAATCGGTCTCGCGCCTCATCGTGCTGGACGCCTCGCCCGCGACCCTGGCCGCCGCCGACCTGGACGGCCTGCGCGCCCTGGTCGAACGCGGCGGCCAGGTGTTGGCGGCGCCGGCTATACTCTCGGCCGCGTGGCCGGACGCGCACCCGCCGCGGACCATCCCCCTGCCCGGCGAGCCTGGAGCGTTGACCGAGCGCGATTGGGCGGCGGCGCTGGCGGCGGCGGGCCTCGGGGAAATCGGGCCGGGCCTGCGCGTCTCCAGCGGCGCTCTAGCCGTGTGGTATCAGCCGGGGGATGAGACGATCCCGCTCCCGGCCGGCTGGCGCGTCTTCAACCGTGACGGCGCGCCCCGGCCCGGCGCGTTGGAGTTAGGCCCGCAGGAGGTGGCGCTCCGGCCGTAGCGGTTATGGGATGACCAGCCGCTGCCCGACGTAGATGAGGGTCCCGGACAGGTTATTGGCCGCCTGCAACGCGGCGACCGTCGTCCCGAAGCGCAGTGCGATGCGAAACAGCGTGTCCCCGGTCCGCACCAGGTAGGTGACGCGCGTGGCCGCCGGAGTCGGCGAGCGGGAAGCCGACGGGGCCGGCGTCGCCGTGGGCGCGCCGCCGGCCGGCACGGTCAGCCGCTGCCCGACGTAGATCAGGCTACTGCCGCCGAGGCGGTTGGCGGCCTGGAGCGCGGCCACCGTCGTCCGGTAGCGCAGCGCGATGCGGAACAGGTTCTTGCCCGGCTGGACGACGTGGACAAGCGTGGAGCCGGACGGGGCCGGCGTCGCCGCCGGGGCCGGCGCGGTGGGGACGCCGCCGGCTGAGGGGATGATCAGGCGCTGGCCGGCGTCGATGCGGATGCTGCCGCCCAGGCCGTTGGCGGCCTGGAGCGCGGCCACCGTCGTCCCGAAACGGAGCCCGATGCGGAACAGGTTGTCGCCCGGCTGCACGATATAGACCGAGCCGGTCCCGCCGGTGGGCGGCGGCGCCGTGGCCGCGGGCGTCTGACCCGGGATTTTCAGGACCTGGCCCACGTCGATGCGGTCGGAGGTCAGGTTGTTGAAGGCGCGCAGCGCCGCCACCGTCGTGCCGAAGCGCCGGGCCAGGCTGAACAACGTATCGCCGGTCTGCACGACATAGGTCCCGATGCTTGCCGCGCCGAGGCGGGCCGAAAGCTCAAACAGCGTGAGGTGCGTCACCTGGGCGCACGCCTGACGCCCGCCCTCGCCGAGCGTCGTCGCCAGCGGGCTCCATGTCCCGCCGATGGGCGCCGTCTGCACCACCAGGTTGCCGGCGTCGCCGCCGGCCGCATCCAGGTCCGCCAGGCTGAAGGGATAGCAGAACGTCAACGCCCGGCCGAAGCGCGTGATCCAGCTCCCGTTGTTGTCGTAGACATTGACATTGATCACATGCTGCCGCAGCTGGTAGCCGGCCGGGGCGCGCGGGGCCACATTCGGATCGAAACCGCCGCAGTGCAGGCCGCCGCCGTCCGGCACCACGCCGGCCGGGATGGTCACAATCCAGTCCCCGCACCGGAACGACCCGCCGCCGCTCCCCACCGGTTGGACGCCGACCGGCGTCGGCAACGGCGCCACGGGGCTGGCGCCGGCCGGAGGGGTGGACGTGGGTAAAACCGCCGTCGGCGAGGGCGTAAAGGTGGCCGAGGGGGTGACGCCCGGCGGCAGTGTGAAGGTCGGCGTGGGCGTGAACGTGGGCGTCGGCAACACGGTCGGCGCCTCGTACGCGCCCATGTCGCACACCGCGACTGTGTCGCCGTTCCCGTCCAGAGGCCGGGTGTTGCCGACCTGGTCCACGGCCGGACAGCCGGCGTTGGTGCCGGCGTCGATGGCGGCGCTGCCGGCGTTGAGCACATAAACCTGCCCGTTGAACGCGCCGAGCGGGTTCGGGCCTGTCAAGTCGCTGGACTGCAACGACACACTGCACCCGGCCGTGCTCTGGAAGAAATTGTTGCCCTGCGACGACAGGGCGCCGCCGCAGTCGGCGCCGGAGGCGGCGGCGTTGCCGGCCAGGATGGAATTCTTCGCAAAGGGCGGAGCCAGGCCGAACAAGCCGCCGCCGTTGCCGGCCGCTGTATTCTGACTCAGGGTGACATTGAGCAAGAGCAGAGTGCTCTCGTTATAGAGGCCGCCGCCGTCGCCGCTGCTGCTGTTGAGCCGGGCCGTGACATTGGTGAGCCGCAGGATGCCGCTCTGATGATAAAGCGCGCCGCCCAGCGTGTTGGCGATATTGCCTGAAAAGAGGGCGGCGTTGACCGTGACATCGCCGGCGGCGGCGACGAACAGGCCGCCGCCCTGTTCGGCGGTGTTGTTGTCGAAGGTGACGCCGGAGAGCGTCACGGTCCCGCCGGTCACGGCCAGCCCGCCGCCCGCGCCGCTGCCCGAGGCCTGGTTGTTCGCGAACACCACGCCATTCACCGTCAGCGTGCCGAAGTTAAGCAGCCCGCCGCCGACAGTCGAGCTGACCCCGCCGCGCACCGTGACGCCGGAGAGGGTCAGGTTCGCGCCGCTCAAGACGTGCAGGACACGATCCAGGCCGCCGCCGTCGATGGCATAACTGGCCGCCCCGCCGCCCGAGATCGACAGGGCCCCGGCCGCGGCCACATCCAGGTCGCCGTCGCCGTTGCCGTCGTCGGGCGCCGCCGTGGCCGGGCTGATCGCCAGCGTGTAGGCGCCGGCCACCCCGAGCGTAATCGAATCGTCGCCCGTCCCCGCCGCGCAATCGCCGCCGGTGTTGTCGCCGTTCACATTGGCGTTCATGATCGCCTCGCGCAGCGTGCACTGGCCGTCGCCGGGCGTCAGCGTGTCGGCCGTGCTGTTCACGGTAATGGCGGCCGCGCGCGCCGGGCGGGCCGGCCACAGCCAGGCGCTCGCCAGCAGGCTGAGCGCCAGCGCGATCCGGCCCAGACGGTCAAGGTGGCGGTGACGGTTCATGACCCCTAATACTCCACGCGCATGCCGGTCAGGCGCATCAGGCCGGTCTCCACCAGCCACAAAACCGGCACGACGCACAGGTCCAGCGCGACGGAGATGGTGACCGCCGCCGCCAGCCCGCGGACAGCGGTTTCCACCGGCCCGGCGACGAAATCGGCCACCAGCGCGCCCAGGCCGGCGTAAACCAGCAGGCCGGCCAGCAGCAGTCCAAAGGCCAGCA
>Ga0073932_1003320_pt1 | contig 21915 bp, 19 predicted proteins | sample DewCreD2012metaG_FD_76967 | JGI IMG/M metagenome (GOLD analysis project Ga0073932, IMG submission 76967) | Hot spring sediment bacterial and archeal communities from British Columbia, Canada, to study Microbial Dark Matter (Phase II) - Dewar... ...
CAGATGGAGAAGCCTCGCCAGGCGCTTCGGCAGCGGCTCCGTTTCCCCTGCGAGGGCGCGGTAGCCCGAGAGGGCGGCCACCTCCGCGGCGAGGCCGGCCGCGGCGGGCGTCTCCGGACCCAGCGCCGCGGCGGATGGCGGAGACGCCCACCCCGCGATCTCCCTCTCCGCCTGCTCGTGCAGTTGCAGCCGGATCGCCAGCGCCAGCCGCAGCAGAATGCGCCAGATCCTCGGCGCGAGATCCCGCTGCCCCGCGCAGGCGGCCAGGAAACGCTGAACGGGAGGATGTTTGCCGAGGTAGCTCCAGCCATCCAGCGCTTCGGTGGGATAGTCCTCCGCGTCGCCTGGAACTGCGCTGACGAGCTGCAAGAACCTCGCCGTGCTCGCCCCCGCCAGTTCGGAGCAGAGTTCAAGATCCTTGCGGGAGGCGCTGTAGTGGAAAGGCGCATCCAGGTAGGCGCGGGCCATCCTTCGCAGCCCTTTCTCGTCCGGCCTGCTCTCGCGCGCGCGGACCAGATCGAAAAGGCCCTCGGCGCCCTCGCGGAACGAGATTCCCCACGGGTGGCGCCGGACCAGTTCTTCGAACAGCCAGAAATGGCGAGCCCAGGCCGGGCCATCGTCGCCCGGATCCCGCCCCCGAAACCGCCCCTTTGGCAGCAGAAGAATGGCGTGGAGAGCCGTGAGAGCTCTCTCGCGATCCGCCTCCGGTTGCGATCGCAAAAACCCCAGCAACCGGTGTATCGTGCGCTCGTCGGGAATGCTCAGAAGCTGCTGCCACACCTGCCTTCTCTCGATCTTCACACTCAAGCCCAGCAGCTCTTCGGGCACGCCGGCGAGCAGCGCAAGTCTCTGCGGATGCGCCTCGGCGATCTCCGTCGCCGTCTCCAGCAACCCGTGCCCGGCCAGCCGCTGAGCTCCTTCTCTTCCGGCTTCTCCCAGCATGCCGATCGCGCGATGCCTGCGGACACTCGCTTCCCACGACCCGGTCCAGGTCCAGCGCCAGTATTCCGGCCAGCCGCCGGGCCGGAGCCGCGGCAACAGCTCGAACAGGCGCTCGACATTCTCCTTCCTCCACCCGGCCGCGTCCAGCCAGTCCTCCAAGGCCCGGCAGGCCATCCAGCAGATCTCCCCGAAGCTCCGGCCGCCGCCCGCGCGCCGGCAAGCTTCGAGCCAGTCGACAACGCCGCTCACCACCGGGTCAGGCGATGCGAACGCGCAGGCTCGCCCGGTCAGCCCGCGGAGGACCTCTCTCGACTCCTCCCGTCTTCCGGAGCGGGGCAACCCCCGCGCAACCCTCTTCTCGATCTCCTCAACGGCGCGCGCGAACCGGGACTCAGCGGCCCTCACTTCGGCCGGCGCGGTCTCGCCGGATGCCCAGCAGTATTCGCTCAGGAAAGCATTGTCCTTCCCGGCCAAGGACTCCGCGCCCGCAAGGAGCGCCAGCCGGAGGCCGCGATCCGTGCCTTCTCTTCCGGCCTCCTGCCGGACCAGCTTCGAGACCTGCTGGAGCCGCCGCTCTTTCGCGCTGCGCCACGCATCCAGGTCTCCAACCAGGCGGGGCAACTGTTTCCGGTATCGGCGCGCGGCTTGAAGCGCCTCCAGCGTTCCCGCCAGCAACGGCGGCGTGACTCTCAAGCAGCCTCGCGCTTCCGGATTCAAGCCGCGGTAGCGAAGGCCAAGGGCGTAGATTCCCGGGCTGGAATTTTGGAGGGCGTCCGCCGCAATCTCCTCCGCGCTGCGGCAGGCCAGATCCGGCGTCTGGCGGCTCGCCGCGCGATTCCCGCGCCAGCAAACGATCCGCCAGTCCAGCCACGCCGTGCGTTTCTCGATCTCGGCCGCGCCTCGCTTGCGACGGGCCTTCGGGAAATCCTTCGGCGCCGTCCGCTGGCGATCTTCCGGAAAGGGAGAGTCTTCGTCGTGCGTCATCTCGCGGACCAATCGGGCTCCGCCTATTATCCCTTTTCGCGCCGGCCGGGTGACGTCCGAAGGATCCCTTCGAGAATCGGCGAACCGGCCTCCGCGCCGTGCAACAATCGTCTTAGGTCATCATGAAGCGGCGACTGCACGCGCTACTGCTCTGGGCCGGCGAGCTGGCCCTGTTCTCCTTGCGCGTGTTTCGGGACGCGCCGCGCGCCCCGCGGGAAGGCGCGGAAATCGCCCGCCAGATCTTCGAAATCGGCTGGCGCTCCCTGCCGTTGATTCTGGCCGCCGGCTTCGCTGTCGGGGCCGTCATGTCCATGCATACCCGGGCTTCGCTCGAACGCTTCGGCGCCGAGGCCCTGATCCCGGCGGGCCTGGCTCTTGCGCTTTTCAAGGAAACCGGCCCCCTGGTGACGGGCTTGCTCTTTTCCGGACGAGTCGGCGCCGGCATCGGCGCGGAACTGGGCGCCATGCGCGTCAGCGAACAGATCGACGCGCTGGAGAGTCTCGCCGTGGACTCGTTCAAGTACCTGGTCGTCACCCGGGTGGCCGCCTGTGTGCTCGTGCTGCCCATCCTCACCACCGCCATGAACTTCACCGGCATCATCGGCGGTTTCGTCGCCGAGACCGTCATCAGCGGCATGTCGTTCGCCCTCTACTGGGAACGCGCCTGGTCGCTCGTGGACTTTACGGATTACGTCCCCGCCACCCTCAAGACCTGTGTTTTCGGCTTCATCGTCGGAACCGTGGCCTCCTATCTTGGGTACAACACCAAGGGCGGCGCTGAAGGCGTCGGCCAGGCTTCCACCCGCAGCGTCGTGCTGTCTTCCATCCTGCTGATTGTGACCAACGTGGTGCTGGTGAAGGCCATCTTTTTTCTGTTCCCGTCGGCCCAAGGCTAACTCATGGACCATCCCATCCGATTCGAGACCGTCACGAAATCCTTCGGCAGCCTGACCGTGCTGAAAGAGGTGACCTTCGAAGTGCCTCGCGGCAAGGTGCTGTGCGTGCTCGGACGGAGCGGAACCGGCAAGAGCGTGCTCATCAAGCAGATCGTGGGGCTGATCCCCCCCGACTCCGGGCGCATCTACGTCCAGAACGAGGAGATCACCAGCCTGCCGCCGCGCAAGCTCGCCGCGGTTCGCAAGCGGATGGGATTTCTGTTTCAGTATTCCGCCCTCTTCGACTCGATCTCGGTCGGCGAGAACGTCGCCTTCCCCCTGCGGCGCCACACAACCCTTTCCCGCGAGGAGATCCGCGACAAAGTGAGCCGGAAGCTCAGGCGCGTGGGATTGGAGGGAATCCAGAACAAGATGCCCAGCGAGATTTCCGGCGGCATGCGCAAGCGCGTCGGTTTGGCCAGGGCGCTGGCGCTGGACCCTCCCATCCTCCTCGCCGACGAGCCGTCGAGCGGACTGGACCCCGTGACCTCCCGTGAGATCGACACGCTGTTCCTGGATCTGAAGCACCACGAAGAAACGACGATGGTGATCGTCACGCACCACATCCCCAGCGCCCGCCGCATCGGAGACGAGCTGGCTGTGCTGCACGAAGGACGCATGCTGGCCCGCGGCTCCGCCGCGGAACTGGAGGAGAGCGAACACGAGATCGTTCGCGAGTTCATGAGATCGGAAGGAGCAATCTGAAATGCCTGCCAGTCGCAAGATTGTGGTCGGTCTGTTTGTGCTCGGCGGCTTCTTTCTGTTCGCCCTGGGACTTTTCTGGATCGGAGACCGCCGGCTGTTGTTCAGCGAGAGTCTGGAATTGCAGACGGAGTTCGCCAACCTGAGCGGGCTGAAGACCGGGTCGAAGGTGCTCGTCGGCGGCATGGGAGCCGGTGAGGTGTTGTCCATACAGGTGCCCGCCGAGCCGGAGGGAAAGTTCCGTGTCCGCTTCCGGGTCATGTCCCGCTTCCAGCCGATGCTGCGCGCCGACTCCGTCGCTTCGATCCAGGTCGAGGGTCTGGTCGGCAGCAAGGTGCTCCAGGTGGACTCCGGGACCAGGGGCGGCGCCAGGATCCAGGCGGGAAGCGTTCTCCCCAGCCGGGAGCCCGTGGAGATTGCGGCCGTTATCCAGCAGTCGGTCGAAGTGATCGGCAAGGTCAGCACGGCTGTCGATGACGTTCAGGGGCGCGTCGTCAACGCCATCGACATCATTTCGAATGTCGGCGAGGAGGCGGGAAGGGTGGTGAAAAACGTCGGCGAAGACGTCGATGAGGTCTTCGGAACGGGCCAGAAGATCGCGCGGGACGTCGACTCCATCGTGGACGGGATCCGCCAGGGCCGGGGATTGGCCGGCAGGCTCTTAACGGATGACCAACTGGCGGCCAGCGTCTCCGGGATGGTGAAGAACGCGGAGGCGGCGGACTCCAACGTCAGCCGGACGTCTGCGGATGTGCGCCGGATTGTCGGCGACATCGAATCCAGAAACCTCGGTGAGACGTTCCAGAGAACCGCCAGGAACGTCGAGCAGGCGAGCGCCGGGGTCAAGGACGTGCTGGCCGAGCTCCGCCCTCCGGGAGGCGAGGAGCAGCGCGGCTTGCTCGACGACGTCCGCGACACCTTGTCCAACGCGCGTCAGGCCACTTCCAGCCTGGCGGAAAACATGGAGGCTTTGAAGCGCAACTGGTTCTTCCGGGGATTTTTCAATCGCCGGGGCTTCTACAACCTGGAATCGGTCAGCCTGGAAGATTACCTCGGCGGGAAGGTGGCGAGGGGCCGTCCGCAGCAGCGCTCCTGGCTGAGCGCGGAAGCTCTCTTCCGCCGCGATCCGTCCGGGCGCGAGATCCTCACGGCGGCTGGCGGGAGGGCCATCGATGAGGCCATGGCGGAATTCCTGTCCCATGCCCCGAACGCCTTGATCGTGGTGGAAGGCTATCCCGGCGCCGGCGCGAAGGTGGAACAGTATTTGGGATCGAGGACCAGAGCGCGCCTGGTTCGAGACTACCTGGTGGACCGTTTCGGATTGAACCCCGGTTTCGTGGGCGCCATGCCCATGGGGGACACGCCTCCTCCCGGCGCGCCCGCGGGCTTCTCGGACGGGGTCTCCCTGGTGTTTTTCGCGCAGAAATAAGGGTGTATATCGAAACAGGGAGGCGAGGTTCTCATGCGGCCCTTCGGAGCTCGACGCGGCGTTTCCGGAAGTCTTGGAAGCGGCCGTTGAGCCTGGGTCGCGCAGGGGCCGGAGGCGCAGGCACAGCCGGGTACGGCGCACAGATCCGTAAGACCAGCCCCAGCATCCCCACTTCGACGCTCTCCGGAGGGGCGGTCCCGGCTCTTTGGAAAGACCCTGGAAAGTTCCAGAACTCACAATCTGGGCTCCAACGAGTGCAAGAGAGGCAGGCGGTTGTATACTGGGCGTGGCCAGGAGTCGATAGTGGAAATTCTGGCTTAGTTCACTGCCCATGGCGGAGATGAATTGGCAATACCAGTACACGCCCTATATTTGGCCGGTGATCGCTTCGGTGGTGTTGCTGGCCGTGCTGGCCATCTACGGATGGCGGCGCCGCTCGGTGCCCGGAGCGGTTCCGTTCGCCGTCTTAATGGTCTGTGGCCTGCTGTGGGCCCTGGGCTCCGCGCTCGAACTTGCGTCCAAGGATCTGGCAGCCAAGTCCTTCTGGGCAGCGTATCAGAGCGTTTGGCAGCTTCCAACGGCCACCGCCGGGCTCTGGTTTGCGCTGGAGTACGCCGATCTCAGACGCTGGTTGACCCGCCGGAATTTCGTATTGATGACCGTACCCCCGGTTCTGTGGTTGCTGCTGACTCTCACCAACCCGATCCACCACATACTCTGGTCCGGCTTCTCGTTTGAGGGGACGGTTCGCCCCGCCTATAACACAGTGGCATGGGTCCTTCTCGGGTACGTGTATTTGCTGGCGTTGACAACCGTGCTGGTGTTTGCCTGGCTTTTCTGGCGCTCGCCGCTCCATCGCCTGCCCGTGGCTCTCTGCCTGTGCGGGCAAATCGTCGTCCGCGTGGTGTACGGCCTGAAAATGACCGGCGTCATCCCCGCCATGCCCGTTGACCCCTTCATCCTGACCTTCAACTTCACGGCGGCCATGTACGCGCTCGCGCTCTTCCGCTTCCGCCTGTTTAACCTCATCCCGATCGCGCGGGGAGCGGTAATCGACCAAATGCGCGAAGGAATGATCGTGTTGGACGGCCAGGGGCGGATCATGGACTTGAATCCGGCCGCCGAACGGATCCTTGGGATGTCCGCCGTGCGCGCCAGGGGTGGTCTTCTCGCCGATCTGTTGCCCGGCCGCGCTCTGGGGGAACAGTCCGAAATCACGCTGGGCGCGGCGGAGGCGGCCCGGCATTATGCGATCCATCATTCGGCGCTCAAAGACCGGCGGGGCCTGCCGGTGGGTGACCTGCTCCTGCTGGACGACGTGACCCGGCAGAAGCATGCGCAGTTGCGGCTTCTCGAACAACAGCGCGCGCTGGCGACGCTACAGGAGCGCGACCGGATCGCGCGGGAGTTGCACGACAGTATCGGCCAGGTATTAAGCTATGTGAAGATGCAGGCTCAAGCGGCCCGGCAGTTCCTCGCGCGGGATCAAGTTGCGGAGGCGGATGGCCTGCTGGCCCGGTTGGTCGCGGCCGCGCAAGACGCCCATGCGGATGTGCGCGGCTATATCCTCGGCGCGCGGTCCGGACTGCCCGCCGGGGCGCCTTTCGTTCCCGCCCTCGAAGAGTTCCTCCGGCGATTCACCGAGGCCCATGGTATCGTCGCGAAATTGAGTGTGGAACCGGGTTTCGCCGGCGAGATCTTCGAACCCATGGTTGAGGCGCAGCTCTCGCGCATCATTCAAGAGGCGCTCACGAACGTGAGGAAGCATGCGCGAGCCACCCATGTGAGCGTCCGGCTTGTGATCGCCGGCGGCTATGCGGTAGCCACTGTTCAGGATGATGGCGCCGGATTCGATCCGGAAACAGCGCAAGCCGCCAACGGGCAGCGGTTCGGCTTGCGCTTCATGCGCGAGCGCGCGCAGGAGGTCGGCGGCGCGTTGGATGTCCGTTCTGTGCCAGGCGAGGGCGCGATGATTATCATCCGTGTCCCGGTAAGAAAGGAGCATGCGTGAAACTCTTATTGGCCGACGACCATCCTCTGTTCTTGGATGGGCTGCGCAACCTCCTGGACGCGCACGGTTTCGAAGTGGTGGGCTCGGCGCGCGACGGGTTGGAAGCCGTGGAGAAGGCGCGGGATCTTTGTCCGGACGTCATCTTGATGGATATTCACATGCCGCGCCTGGACGGACTGTCCGCCCTGCGCCGGATCAAAGCGGAGTGGCCGGCCGTCCGGATCGTGATGCTGACGATGGCGGCGGATGACGAGCATCTGTTTGAAGCGATCCGGGACGGCGCCTCCGGCTACCTTCTGAAGACGCAGGATACCGGCGAATTCCTGGCCCTCCTTGCCGAGGTGGCGCGAGGCGAGGCGGCCCTTTCCCCCGGCCTCGCCGCCCGGATTCTGGAGGAATTTGGACGCCGGCAACCTTTGCCGTCCGCTGTGGAACCAGCGCCACCCCCGAGCCTCTCCCGGCGCGAAATCGAAGTCTTGACGCTCGTGGCCCAGGGATTGACGTACAAAGAAGTCGGCGCCAGACTTTTCGTCGCCGAGCGGACCGTCAAGTATCACATGGGGGAGATCGTCCGCCGGCTGCACCTGCGCAATCGAGCCCAAGTCATTGAATACGCTCGGCGATCGGGGATAGCCGGCTGACCCGCGCAAGATCCTGTCCGGCAAGGCCGGGCATCCCCAGACTGTACTTCTTGTCCCAAGGTACAGTCTCCAGCCCTGTACTTCTTCTGTACCTCAACTGTCGCCAGGTCTAGTGTACAAAGGGACCTGATTCCCTTCTAATCAACTATGGACATGCGAACCGTGGCGATTTGGGGGAATTCGGTGGTGCTCTCCAGCATCCACGCCAGCCTCGAACGCCGGGCCGGATTGCGGGTCTTGCCATTTGATGCAAGAACGCCCGGCGCCACGGAGCAACTCGAGGCGGCGCATCCCGACGCGATCATTTTCGATGTGGGGGCTAAGTTCGATTCTGCATTCGACCTGTGGAAGGCTCAGCCGGATGTCCAGTTGATCGGCGTCGATGTGTCGGCCGGCCAGGCGATTGTGTTGTCCAGCCGGTCCTCGCGCGTGCTCACTATTAGCGATCTTATACAAGTCATTGAAGACTGTGCGCCGGTTGAAACGGGAGATTCAGGCAAGCCCGGAATATCGGGAAATTACTGTAATGGCCAGGAGTAAAACAAGGTGCCGGCTGAACCGGTCGAGAAGGCTGGAGCCATAAGCTCCGAGGACCCTCAGAAGGCCTGAGACCGGCTCCCTCGGGGCTGCTGGATGCAGTTGAGGAGACCCAGGTGCGCTTTGCCGGCGCCAGGAAGAACAGCCGGCGGCGGACGGCCCTGGCCGGGAGTCCCAAAAGGGCAACGTAGTTAAAAGACAAGGAGAAACTTCGAGATATGACTAAGAAATCCTTAATAGTGTCTCTGCTGTGTGTGCTATGTGCAGGCGTCGTGCTGCGCGCCGCGCGCAATAAAGACGTAACGTACATGCTGAAAGGAACGCAGGCCTCCGCTCATGTTATGGTAACACTAACGGACGGCAACTTCGTAAACGCGTGGATTGACCCTTCGCCGTTGCCAGACGGCAGCATGGGCTACTTGGTTGAAATTATCTGGAATCCGGCAGGAGGTGGTTATGATGACTATAACGAGATTGGTGGTCTCGTGCCCGCCGGCGCCGTTAAGCTTCGCGGGAAAAACGTGGAGGTGAACATCACCCCGGACACGTTCGTCGAAATCGATCCCACTCGCGTCCACGGAGATCCAGCGACACTGAAGCTTGTTGGCGCGTTCATGCCTGACAATGGACCGAATTCCTATTCGCGTGCGGTTAGCGGGAAACAAACGGATGTGCAGGTCCAAGCCGATGGAAGCACGGAAACGCGCATGTTCTCCGGGGATACTTTCTATGGGTCGGCGATCTTCGTTGGCATGGTGGGACCTTGTTCCATCTCATCCACCTCAGTCGCGCCCGGCGGCTATGCCGAAATGGGCTTTCGCAAGGGCACTGAACGGGTAGTAGTCACGACTCCGTAGTTCGGCCACGCGGAGCAAAGCCCGGGGAGCGCTCCCGGTTGAGAAGCTCGCGGTTGGAAGCCGGGCCGGCGAAGCGGATCGCGTCTTTATGACGGCCCGCGCCCGTGAGCTGGCCCCCCGGGGTTGGGCTGTCGGCGGGTTACCTGCGCCAGGCGGTCCCTCACTTGGCCGGGTCGGGGTGGGTCGCCGTGTGCCTGGATAGGAAAGACCGGTGGGCTTCGCCCACAGATCGCGGCGCCCGCCCTGCGGCTCGATCGCCGAGGCCTTTCCCCACGTAGCGGACGGCAGCGGGAGGACTTGCCCAGAGCGGGCCTTCTGCGCCGGCACGGACAAGCGCGGCGGCGCTCTCGATGGCGGCGGCGTAACTCACCGGGCCTGGGTCGCGCAGGGGCCGGAGGCGCGGGCGCAGCCGGGTACGGCGCATAGATTCGTAAGACCAGCTCCAGCATCCGTCCCCCCACCGCCACTGCGACTTCGGGGTCGCACACTCCAGGGAATGCGGCAGCGTGAAAACGGGCAGCCGATTCCGATATATTGGTATTGAAGCGGTGGGGTCCGCTGATTGCCGCAGCGCCGGCCAATGACTCCTACAGTATTCCGCAAAAGGATCAACCATGCAGAACGGTACTGTAGAGAAAGAGTTGCCGGCGGAGGCCCCGGAGCTTGCGGCCCGGGCGCTTAGCTTCGTCTCCGACCTGGCCCGCCGGTATGACCTGTCGTCTCTCCGCTCCCTCCTCGAAAGCTGCCGGAACTTCGCCCGCGAAGAGACTCTCAACGTCGCCATCTTCGGCCGCTTCAAAGCCGGCAAGAGCAGCTTCCTGAACTGCCTGATCCGGCGGGAACTTCTCCCTGTGGGCGTCATCCCGGTCACCGCCGTGGTCAGCGAAATCCGGTACGGGCCGAGTGAGCGCGCCTGGGTCCACTTCCTGGATGGATCCATCGAAGAAGTGCCGCTCGGCGGCATCCCCGATTACATCGACGAAACCCGCAATCCCGAGAACCGCAAGAAGGTCTCCCTGGTCCGGGCGGAGTTGCCCTCCTTGCAGGAATTCCGAGGCATCCGGTTCGTCGACACCCCCGGGCTGGAGAGCGTGCTGGCGCACAACACGGATGCCTCCCGTAGCTGGCTGCCCAATGTGGGGCTGGCCATCGTCGCCGTGGGCGTCGATCCGCCCTTGTCCCAGCGTGATATTGAACTCATACGCGAACTCAACCTCTATACTCCCCGCATCACTCTTCTGCTCACCAAGGCGGACCTGCTCGACGACCAGGGCCTGGCTCAGGTCGAGGACTACGTCCGGAAACAGCTCAATCGCTACTGGGATCAAACCATTCCCGTTTTCCCGTACTCGATCCGCCCGGGCTTTGATCGCTTGCGGCGCGAATTTGAAGACGCCTTGCGGCAGGAGGCCGTGGCCCGCTCGGGCCAGCAGCGGCAGGCCATTCTGGCCCGCAAAGTGGATACGCTCCTCGGCGAAGCGGCGGGATACCTTTCCGTAGCGCTCCGGTCGGCCGAGGCCGCGGACTCCGAACGGCGCCTGGTGCGGCAGAAGATCCTGGGGGACCGCCAGGCCATCGAAGACTCCCGGCTGGCCCTCCGACTCATCGTTCGTCACGTTTCCACCAATCTGCGCGCCGGCTATGAAACCCTGCTCGAGCGGCGCGAGCGCGAATTGCGCGACAGGCTTCTGGATGAGTTCGAGGACCGCTGGCCCGGCTGGAGCGCCACCTTCCAGCGGGCCGTCTCCTCTTTCGAGGACTGGCTGGGCCGCGCCATCACCATCGAGATTACGCGCCTCTCAAACCAGCACCGCGGGGAGTTCGTCGAGCCGTTGCACCATGTCGGGCGGCAGCTTTCGCAGTCTCTCCAGGATTTCCGCAACCGCATCTCGGAACGCACCATGGAGACCCTGGGCGTGCCCCTGCGCACCACCGAAGTCGAGATCGAACCGGAAATTCCAAGATCCCCCGACATTCGCATCGGCCGGCTCTTCGACCGTGAGTGGGAGCTGATCTCGTTCCTGATTCCGATGCCGCTGGTGAAGGGGCTGGTCCACAAGCATTTCCGCCGCAAGGTCGCCGACACGGTCTTCAAGAACCTCTCCCGTCTGGCCTCCCAATGGGAAAAGGTGGTGCGGACGGCCCTCGCCGAAATGGAAAAGGAAGCCCTCCGCCGGCTGGATGAGTTGACCGGAACCCTGGAGCGCCTCCTGGCTTCGGCCGGCCAGCAGGCCCCCGGAATCCGCGAGGATCTTGAGAAGGCGGACAACCTTCGCAGAATGCTCAGCGGACGGGAGGAACAACCGGCCGCCGCCCTCCCGGCGCCCCAGGGCGAATAGTCCCCGCCTCAGACTGGCCGTCGCGCGGCGGGCCCCGTCACCGCAACAGCAGCACCGCCATCCGGCCGTCGGTCTCGATCTTGTCGCCGGTGGCGTTCTCCGATGAGGTCGGCGCCTCCGGGCGCGCCACAAGGGCGACGCCTTCCACCGCGCCCGCATGCATCAGGTCGAAGACAACCTTGGCCCGCTCCCGGTCGATCTTGGGGTCGATCAGGTGGATGAAAGTCCGGTTTTCGGCGGAGAATTCGATGCCGATGTCATGCGTGGCCGCGCACACCCAGACCTCGCGGCCCAGAAACTTCTCCGGGCGCTGGAAAATGCGCAAGTGGTGCCGCTTGGCGAAGGTGTTGTGCTGCTTCTGGAAGACCAGGTCGGGCGGCTTGCCGTCGAGCAGCAGAATCGACATGGGCGCTTCTTTGTAACCGCGCTGCTCGGCGACGGCCCGGACGGTCTCCAGCCCGCTGGCGGCGTTCAGCTCCGCCGCGGTGGACCATCCGGCGGCGTGAAAGGCCCTCTCCACTTGGTCCCGCGTGCCCAGATACATCAAATTGGTCAGGTCCGACGGCTTCGGGGGTTTCTGCGCCGTGGTCCGCATCGGGAGGGAATTCACCAGCGCGGCCAGTTCCTCTTCGGGCTCAAGCGGAGAAACGTCCGTGATGGGATACGGCGCCTTGATTTCCAAGGGCTGGAGCAGAGTCAGATAGAGTTCCGTGCCCGGTTCCATCCGGATTTCCGTGTCGGCCTTCTGAATGACGGCCCCTTTCATCGCCCCCAGAATCCTCGCCAGACGGCTGAAGCGGTTTCCGAGCTTCTCCAGGCCCTGGTCCATTTGGGCCGACAGCGTTTCCGACGCCAGAATCCCGTGGATGATGCCGTCTTCCGTGACCGACTCGCGCGCGTTGTCCACCTCGCTGACTTTGACGGGGAGCGGCAGCTTTTCGCCGTCCGGCAGAACCAGTGTGTCGAAACTCAGATGAAGCTCCGCCCGCGCCTCCGGCGTGGCCGGCGTGGCGGTCTTCACGGCGCCGGACAGCCGCGCGCCCATGGGCAGCCGGATCGTGTCCCCTTGCACGATGGGGGCGATCACCACGGCCTCCACCGCATCGCCGGGCCTCGACAGGCTGGAGGCCCCGGTAGCCAGGCGCACGTGCAGCACCGTGTCGGCGGGCAAAGGATCGGGCCCGGCCCGCGCTTGCGCGGCAAGCATCAGGCCGCAAACAGCCACCCCGGTCAAACGGCGTGCGGTCATCTTTCCATTTATAGCCGAAACCGGCCGGCGGCAAACAGGCGCGCCGTCCGGCCAGTCCGCCTCGGGGTGAGACGGTCCGTCCGATGCGCCCCGCAGCGGGCATCTGCCGCGGCTCTCGCTTCCCGCTAAACCTTGCCTCCGCCTCTTCCGATAGATGCCCTAGGATCCCTCTCGGCAGCAGCGGGAGCAGGGTTCCCAAAGTCCGTTACAAGGAGCTGACATGGAAACAGCGGTGATGGAACCAAAGGGCGCGGCGGCCGAGGAGAAGACCGATCAGCGGGCAGGGAAGTACCTGACGTTCCAGTTGGGGCAGGAAGAGTTTGCTATCCAGGTGTTGAAGGTCCGGGAGATCATGGGAGTGCAGGAGATCACGGCCGTGCCGCAGACCCCCGGATTTGTGAAGGGAGTCATCAACCTGAGAGGCAAGGTCATTCCGGTGGTGGACCTGCGGCTCAAATTCGGTCTGCCCGAGGCGGAATACACCCAGAGGACCTGCATTATCGTGGTGCAAGTCTCCAGCGGAGCGCGCGGAATGCTCATGGGCATTGTGGTCGATGGCGTCTCCGAAGTTCTCAACCTGACCGCGGCGGATATCGAGAACACCCCTGATTTCGGGCACGGGGTCACCGTTCCCTACCTTCTGGGCATGGCCAAGACCAAGGGCGGAGTCAAGATCTTGCTGGATATTGACGAGGTGCTCTCCACACAGGAGGTCCACGGGCTGGAGGCGGTCTTGCGGTCGGCGGATCAGTAGCGTGGCAGGCCCGTAGCCGAGACTCCTCGAATCCTCATGCCCAAGAAGATCGATCCCGCGCAACAGCGGGAAAAGCTCCATAAGAAGGTGCAGGATCTTGCCACGCAGGTTGTCCTGGCGGACGACCTTGCCAGGCCCCTCCAGACGCTTCAGGAAATCGCGGAACACGCCCGGCGCGCGGGCGAAGAGCAACTCGGCGCGGAAGCCGCGGCTCTTCGGACCGCCCTCGCCGAATCTATGGCCCGCGAGGACTACGGCGCGGGCGACGCCTGGGAACAGGTCAGCCAGGGCGTCCTGCGCTTGCAGCAGGCGCTGGAGGACGCGGACAAGCCGCCGGCGCTGGAGGCGGCGGGCGGAGGGGGCGGGCCGACGGCGCTCGCTCAGGATCCGGAACTGGTGCGGGACTTTGTGGTGGAGTCGCGCGAACATCTCGCCGCCATCGAAGCCCATCTCCTGCTGCTGGAGCAGAATCCGGCCCATCTGGAGCCGATCCACTCGGTGTTCCGCGGTTTTCACACCATCAAGGGCCTGGCCGGCTTCCTCGAGTTCGGCGCCATTCAGGAGGTGGCGCATGAAGTGGAAACCGTTCTCGACCTGGCCCGGAATCAGAGGCTGGAGGTCACCGCCGAGGTCATCGACCTGGTCCTGAAAGGGGCGGATTATCTCAAGGTCGCCTTGGACCAGGTGGACGCCACGCTCTCCGGGAAACCCCTGAAGGAGTTTGCGCCGAACCAGGAGCTGGTCGGGTTGCTGCGATCCCTGGTGTCCGGCGGCGGTCCCCCGGCGGCGCCGTCTCAGGACCAGGCGGACGCTCCGGCGGCCGCCGCCCCGGCGGCGGCTGCGGAGAGCGCCACGGCGCCGGCCGAGAGCGAGATCCGAACCATCAAAGTGGACACCGCAAAACTCGACCACCTTGTCGACATGGTGGGAGAGATGGTGATCGCGCAGTCTCTGCTGCGGCACGACAAGAGCCTCGCGGCGGATCGCAGCCCCCGCCTCCAGCGCACCTTGTCTCTGTTGAGCGGCATCACCAGCGATGTCCAGAAGACCGCCATGGGGCTGCGGATGATCACCGTGGGCCACCTGTTCCGGCGGATGGGACGTCTGGTGCGCGATCTGGCCCGCAAGACCGGCAAGCAGGTGGAACTGGTCACCAGCGGCGAGGATACCGAGCTCGACCGCCAGATCGTCGAGGACCTGGCGGATCCGTTCATGCACATGGTGCGCAACTCCATCGACCACGGCTTGGAAACGCCGGAAGAGAGAGTCGCGGCGGGGAAGCCGCCCTGCGGCAAGATCTCGCTGGAAGCGCAGCACCAGTCCGGGCAGATCGTCATCCACATCGCCGACGACGGCCGCGGGCTGGACCGGGAAAAGATTCTGCGCCGGGCCCGCGAAAGAGGGCTCGTGGGGGAGGGAGCGACGCTTAGCGAGGCTGAGATCTTCGCCTTGATCTTCGAGCCGGGCTTCTCCACCGCGGAGCGGGTCACGGAGGTCTCGGGACGCGGCGTCGGCATGGACGTGGTCCGGCGCAACATCTCGAAGATGAGAGGCAAAGTGGAAGTCGCCTCCAGGCGAAACCAGGGGACCACGTTCACTCTCAAGCTCCCGCTCACTCTGGCGATCATTGATGGCCTGATTGTCGCGGTCGGCGCGCAGCGATACATCATCCCGATCTACACCGTTGTGGAGATGCTTCGCCCGCGAAGGGAGGACGTCACCTTCGCGCCCGGCCAGGGAGAGATGGTTCTGGTGCGCGGCAGCCTTGTGCCGGTGATCCGGCTGCACGAACGTTTCGGAGTGGAGGCCCGCGCCCGGCATCCTTCCGAGGGGCTGCTGGTGGTGGCGGAACAGGAGGGCAAGCGCTTTGCGGTTCTGGTGGACGATTTCATCGGCAAGCAGGAGGTGGTGATCAAGAGCCTGGGTCCGATGTTCCGCCACGTGCAAGGAGTGGCGGGCGGCGCCATCCTCGGGGATGGCCGCGTGGGGCTCATTCTTGACCTCGAGGGCATTTTTGTCTGGAAGGAAGGACGGTGAGCCCGGTGCCCGTTTCCCCGGGAGTGATCGATCAGGACGCCCAAGGCCTCACCGCCGGCGAATTCGAACTGATTCGAAAACTGGCCCGGGAGAAGTTCGGCCTGGATCTCAGGCACGGCAAGGAGGAACTGGTTCGGGCGCGGCTGGGGAAGCTGATCCGCCATGGGGGATTCGAGTCTTTCCGCGGCTATTATGAGCACGTCGTAGGTGACAGGACCGGCGAGGCCCTGGTGCAGATGATCGACGCCCTGACCACCAATTTCACCTCGTTTCGCCGTGAGCCCGCGCATTTCGAGTTCCTGGCCGAGGCGCTGCTTCCTGATTGGAAGAACCGCGGCTCGGTCGGCGTCTGGAGCGCGGCTTGCGCCACGGGGGAGGAGCCCTACACGCTGGCTTTCAGTCTCCTGGAGCACTGGCCGGCCGCAAGGATGCCCGCGGTGCGGATCCTGGCGACGGACATCTCCACCCGAGCTTTGGCGGCGGCGCAAAAGGGCGTGTATCCGGCCGAGAAGCTGAGAGATCTGCCGCCCGGCTGGCTCCCCCGCTATTTTCTGCGCGGCCAGGGCCGGTCCGAAGGTCTGTTCCGGGTGAAGCCGGACATCCGGAGACTGATTCGCTTTGGCCGGCTCAACCTTGTGGAACCCTTCGCGCACCCCGAACCCTTCGCCCTGATCCTGTGCCGCAACGTCATGATCTACTTTGACAAGCCGGTTCGCCAGCGGGTGGTCGAGCGCCTGGAAGCTTCCCTGGAGCCGGGGGGATATCTGTTTGTCGGGCACTCCGAGAGCCTGGCGGGACTGAAGACGGAGCTGGTCTACATCCGGCCGGCTGTTTACCGGAAACGCGCGGCGGACCTGCCGCGCGCCGGAGCGCGGCGGGGACCTGCGTGAGAACTCTGGTCGTAGGGGTTGGGGACTGCGCCGTCAGCAACGACCCCGAGTGCGTGCTCGTGACCCATGCCTTGGGATCATGCATCGGGCTGCTGATTCACGATCCGGTCGCCCGGGTTGGAGGCCTGCTCCACTATATGCTGCCCGACTCCGGAATCGACGCCGGCAAGGCGAGCCGAAATCCGTACATGTTCGCTGACACCGGCATCCCCCGCCTCTTCCACCAATGTTATGAGCTGGGCGCCGAAAAGGGCCGCTTGATCGTCCGGGCGGCCGGGGCCGCCCAGGTGATGGACCCCACCGGGGTGTTCAGCATCGGCAAGAGAAATCACCAGGCTCTGCGCCGGATTCTCTGGAAAGCGGGGGTGTTGCTGCAAGGGGAAGAGACCGGCGGATTCAGCTCACGCACGGTGCGCCTGGAAATCGCCACAGGGCGCATGTGGTGCCGGAGCGCCGGCGAACCGGAGCACGAGATGAGCGACTGTCCGCGGCGCATACATGGAGTCTTGGAATGGCATACCGTGTCCTGATTGTCGACGATTCCCCCGCCATGCGGGCGTTCATCCGGCGGGTGATTGAGGTGTCCGGATTTGACTGCGCCGCCTGCCTGGAGGCCGGCAATGGGGAAGAGGCGCTGTCGGTCCTCGGGCAGGAATGGGTGGATCTCATCCTGACCGACATCAACATGCCCTCGATGGACGGGGAACAGTTCGTGCGCCGGCTCGAGCAGGACGAGTGCTTGCGCTCAATCCCCGTCCTTGTCGTCTCCACCGACAGCACCAACCGCCGGATTCATCACATGCTCTCCATGGGCGTAAAAGGGTATCTGGCCAAACCCTTCACGCCCGAAACTCTGCGTGGCGAGCTGGAACGCTTGCTGGAGGCGCCCCATGCCTGACCTGGACCGCGCGCGGGTCCAGGATCTCCTGCACCAGTGCGCGCAGACGGTTCTGGAAACCATGTACTTCGCCACCGTCGAAGGCCGCCAGCCGCCGGACGGCGGCCCCGTCCCGATGCGCTGGGTCGAAGTCCGGTTCCGGGGTGATCCTCCGGGCGTTTTCCAGATCGGGCTTTCCCATGAGGCGGCGCTTTCGGTCGCGGCGGGGTTCATGGGGGAAGACCCGCAATGCCCGGAAAATACCGAGGACGTCATCCGGGAGCTGGCCAACGTTGTGTGCGGCGCCGTTTTGAGCCGGCTGGAAAGCGACTCCAGCTTCGAGCTGGGATCCCCCCGCCTCGTGGATGGCCCGATGGACGAAACGGATTCGCGGGTGGCCCGGTGTGACCTGCTGCTCGATTGCGGCGCAGCGGCGGTGTGCTTGCGGCTGGGGACGGTTCCATGAGCGAAACGCGCCGAAGAATCCGGGTGCTGGTTGTGGACGACTCGGCCATCGTCCGCAAAGTCCTGGCGGAATCTCTGGCGGCGGAGCCGGACCTCGAGGTCGTGGGCGTGGCGCCCGATCCCTATGTCGCGCGGGACAAGATTCTCTCGCTCCAGCCCGACGTTCTCACCCTCGACATTGAAATGCCCCGCATGGACGGCCTCACCTTCCTCCAGAAGTTGATGCGGTTTCGTCCCATGCCGGTGATCGTGATCAGCTCGCTTGGCCAGTCGTCTTGCCGGATGGCGATGGAAGCGCTGCGCCTCGGCGCCGTCGAGGTCCTGGCCAAGCCTTCGGGGCCCTATTCGGTGGGGGAACTGCGTCACGCGCTGGCCGAAAAAATTCGCGCCGCCGCCGCGGCGCGCGTGCGAGGGCCGGCCTCGGAACGCAGGGACCCGGCGCCAGTGACGCCGGCGGCGCCAGCGCCGGTTGAAGCGTCCCTCGACGGTTCCGCCGTGATCGCGATCGGGGCCTCAACCGGAGGCACGGAGGCGATCCGCGAGGTCCTGATGGGGTTGCCCCAGAGCTGCCCGGGCATCCTGATCACGCAACACATTCCGCCGGTATTCTCCAGGGCCTTCGCCGACCGGCTGAACCAGCTCTGCGGGATGGAGGTGAAGGAGGCGGCCGACGGAGACCTGGTGACTCCCGGCCGCGCGCTCGTGGCGCCTGGCGACTACCACATGGTGCTGCGGCGCTCCGGGATGGTGGCGCGGGTGGCAGTCAGGACGGGACCCCGAATACACTACCAGCGGCCATCCGTGGATGTGCTGTTCAGCTCCGTCGCGGAGGCGTGCGGACCCGATGCGGTCGGCGTGCTTCTGACGGGCATGGGCGCCGACGGCGCCCAGGGATTGCTGAAAATGCGACAAGCCGGAGCGCATACCATCGCCCAGGATGAGGCCACTTCGGTTGTGTTCGGCATGCCCCGTGAGGCCATCCGCCTGGGCGCGGCCGCGCAGGTGCTGCCTTTGGGCGGAATTGCGAGGGCCATCGCCGCCGCCTGCCATGCGGCCGCCAGGCAGGGACAACGCAGAGCGGCCCGCTGATCCGCTCTATCCCAGAAAGTCGAACAAGCTGGTGCGCGGCATGGCGGCCCGGCTGGCGTAGGCGGCGTCTTGCTGCGTTTTGGCGCGTTGCACTTCAAGCGCGGCCTCGGTCAGGTCCGCGTCCCGGCGGTTGCCCTGTTCGATCTTGAGCCGGGTCTCGGTCTTGCCGGCGAATTCCACGGCGGACTCGGTCTTGACCTGCGCCAATCCGTAAAAACTGAGATGGAGGTTGAGATGATCGCCCGCCAGTCTCAAGGACGCGAGGGCGCTCTCGATGCCGGTCTGGTCATTGGTTTCCAGCGCCACGCGCAGGCCGTTCATGGCCGCGAACACGTTTTCCGGAGCCAGCGAGTCATCGGGATTCCGGCTGTCGAAGATCTCCTGCGCGGTCTTGGAGGCGGCATAGGTAGTCCCGCTGGGGTGCTGAATCAGGCGGGTGGCCTGGGTGACGATCAGACGCTGAACACCGTTGGGGCTGGTCCAGTCCAGTTCGTAGGACGGCGATTGGTCCAGGTCCCCGCTGAAGACATAGCGGCCTGTGACCATGGCGCGGCTGGCGGTCACCATCTCTTCGAACAGGCCCTGGACCTCTCCGGCCAGAATGCGGCGGGTTTCGGGAGTCTGGGTCGATCCGGCTCCCTGTGAGCCCAGAATCCGCGCCCGGTCCACGAGACGGATCGCCTGCTCCAGGGCGTCCTGCGCCGTGCGAACCTCCGACTGAACCCGGGCCAGGTTGACCCGCAACTGCTCGCTCCGGCTCAGCGCGGCGGCGATTTTGAGGATGTCGCTGATCTCGTCAGGGCCGTCGGAGGGGGCGCTGATGCGCAAGCCGGAAGAGATCTGCCGGCTGGCGCGGTCGAGTGACTTCTGGATGCGGCCCAAGTCCGTCAGAAAGCGCTCTGCGGCGGGGTCCAGATTTCGTATCATGACGGTTCTCCTGGCTTGCTCATCGGATCAGATTGATGACGGCTTCGGTCAGCTCGCCCAACATGCCCAACATCCGCGCGTTGGCCTGGTAGGCTCGTTGAAACTGCATGATCAGGATGGCTTCCTCGTCCAGGGACACTCCGCTGAGCTGTTGCCGGAGGTCGCGCGCCTGGGCGGTCATCTGGCTTCGGAAGTCGCGGTTATCGCGGGCATCGGCCAGCAAGGCTCCGACCCGGCCCGCGACCTGGCCGAAGTATTCCGCATAGCTGAATCCCGCCGCCTTGTCCTGCTCGCGGCGCGGATCCGACAACTCCGCCAATTGCAGCGGGATGCCGTTCGACACGTAGGGCGGGCCGGGACTGATGGCGGCCAGCGTTTGCGGAGTCAAGGCCGGATTCAGGCGCAACGTCTGCGCCGTAAGGGCGTCGCTCGTTGCGTCGTAGAGGAACAAGGGGATGCCATCCACCGGAGGCGGGCCATCCGAGATCCGTCCGGATGTCAGCAGTTCGTTGACCCGGTCCGCGACCGCTTTGGCAAGCGTGTTGATGTCTCCGGCATGAAAGGCGTCCCCTCCCAGCGACGGCAGCGCCTGATTGCGGACATTCAGCAGGCCGCCCAGCGCGCCCTGTGAGACCAGCCTCGTGATGTCCTGCCCGCCGCTGGCTACGATTCGCGCCGGCGCGGGCGCCGAGGTGTAGGCGGGCGGAGGACTCGGCGGCAGATCGAACTGCACGCCGATCCGAAACAGGCTCTCGCCGATGACCAGCGGCGATTGCCCCCCGATGAGGACGGTTACGCTGCCGTCGGCCTGAGTCAGAGCCGTGAAGTTCACCAGCTCGGAGAGTTCCTCCAGCGCCGAATGGATCTTGGTGTCCAGCCCCGCGTCGTGGAGGCCCCCCTGCCGCCGTGCGGCATTGTAGTCGCGCAGCCTTTCTCCGATCTCGTTGATTCGCGCCGCTGTCTGGAGCAACTGGCGGTCCGCGTCGGCCATAGTCCGGGCCAGGCCCTCGGCCATCTGCTGGAAGGCGTCCACCAGCTCGCCGGCCCGGTCCATCACCCGCTGCCTGGCGGGAAGGCTGTTCGGCTCCAGGCTCCAGGCGGAGAAGCTCTGGAAGAGGTTGGAGAGGGCCGCCGGTATTCCTTGAGATCCGGTCGCGTCGAAGGAACTCTCCACGGCCGCGAGGCTCTGGGCCAATTGCGAGTAGTAGCCGAACGACTCCCGCTGCCGCCGCACATTCTGCTCGGCGTATTGGTTGCGGGCGGACTCGATCTCCCCGGCGCGCACGCCCCCGATCAGGCCGGTGGAGGGATCGAATTCGGCGGCGTGGAGGAGTATCCTTTGGGTGGCGTAGCCTGGGGTCGAAGCATTGGCGACGTTGTTCTGAGATACGACCAGCGCGCGTTCAAACGCCCCCAGCGCCTGGGCGGTCGAGATCAGGGATGTCAGCAGGTTGGACACCGGGATCAGGCCTCCGCAAGTTCGCGCACGGAAGGCCCCGGGTCGGCCGGCCTTCCCTGGGCGTCGTAACCCGCCGTCAGAGTGTTCCTGGCAAGGGTCCAGCCGTCAAAGAATGCCGCCGCCTCCCCAAGCAGCCGGTTCGCCCGTTGAAGGTCCCGCAGAATGCCGGCGGCCAGCCGCGTGGCTGCGGGTCTGGCTCGCGGCCCACAAGCGGCGGCGCAGGCGAGGGCCTGCCGCAAAGCTGATTCCGCGCCCGCCAGCGACTCTTGGGAGCGGAACAGAACCTCGGCCCGAGGGTGGCGCGCGGCCCACTGCGCCTTGAGAACGGCTTCCGACGCTTCCTGAAGGGATTCAAGCAGCATTAGCGCGAACTCCTGAGCGGGTCCTGAGCAATCGGCTGGCCAATTCCGCCGCGCGGCGAGATGGGGATGGCCTTCCCGGAGGGCGCGGACTCGGCCGCGTCAGGCTTTCGAGTGATCCGCGGAGGCCGGGCGTTCGCGCCCGGCCGATCCTCGCGCTTCGGCGGCGATTGCGCGGCTCAGCGCCACAATATTGACCTGATAGCGTCCATCCGCGTACTCCTGACGCAACTGCTCCACGCGCTCCGCACGCTCCCTGGCCGCCGTGCTGAGCACGCGCGCCAGCCCTCCGCTGAGCGCCGATAATTCAACGCGGTCCGCGCCGGGCCCCCAGCGGCTCTCCGTCTGGCGAGGGTCTCCCTGGCGATCGATCTCCTGCGGCCCCGCAGCCTTGCCGGTTTGAACGGCCTGGCTGTTGTTCAAGTACCGGTC
>Ga0073932_1003327_pt1 | contig 21861 bp, 17 predicted proteins | sample DewCreD2012metaG_FD_76967 | JGI IMG/M metagenome (GOLD analysis project Ga0073932, IMG submission 76967) | Hot spring sediment bacterial and archeal communities from British Columbia, Canada, to study Microbial Dark Matter (Phase II) - Dewar... ...
CCAGCAGTTTCCTCCAGAGCTTTATCGCTTAATACATGGACTCACGTGGCTTGTGTTTATAATGGTACAACAATAAAAGTGTATCTTGATGGTTCCCAAACCGGCACCCAAAATCAAACTAACAATATCACTTCTTCAAATAGTAGTGCCTTAAATATTGGTAGAGAATCAGTTGGTTCCGGATTTTTCCCCGGCAGCATTGACCATGTCAAAATCTACAACTATGCCCGTACCATCGCCCAAATTCATGCTGATATGGGAGGTTCACCTATCTCCTGGTGGAAATTTGATGAAGGCGCTGGGACTACTGCTTATGATGAGATGAAAAATAATCATGGCACTTTAACCAATAACCCCACTTGGACTAGTGGTAAATATGGTCGCGCCTTAAGTTTTGATGGCAGCAATGATTATGTCCAAGTGGCTGACGCCAATATATTGGATATCACCGATAGCATTTCCCTTTTAGCTTGGATTAACTGGCAAAACAATTCAGATAATCTGGAAAATATTATTGTTAAAGACCTCAATTATATTTTAAGGATGGATGGGACAAATTTAGTCGCTTATTTTTGGGAAGCAAATACCATCCACGAATACACCTGTCCCACTATTACTACCAACGTTTGGACTCATGTTGCCGTCACTGTTGATAGTACTAATTATTCTACCGCCAATTGTTATATTAACGCCGCCAAAATCACCGCCTCACATAGTTCATGGTCTAATTCAAGAAGTTTAAGCAATAATCTTTACCTTGGTGATGATCCTATCTCAGGCAGTGAAAGATTCAAAGGAAAAATTGATGAGGCTAAAATCTATAATTATCCTTTAACTTCGGAGGAGATTAAACAGGAATATAGCCAATCATCCGCCGTAGTATTAGGCACCCCAATTAATGTTAATACCGGCGGTGGTGAGCCGGTTGGCTTTTGGAAATTTGATGAAGCCTCAGGTACTACTGCTTATGATGTATCAGGTAATAACAACAATGGCACTTTGACCAATGGTCCCGCCTGGATAACTCAAGGAAAAATTGGCAATGCCTTAAGTTTTGATGGGATAGATGATTATGTTAGCTTACCAAGTACAATCGCTTTACCTAATACATTTACTATTTCAGCTTGGGTAAACGTATCCACCTTTACCGGCGTTGATACACAACTGCCGATTTATGGTGAGTATAATTCTGGGACCGCGGATACAAAAAATTATTTAATGATTAATCAAAGCGATCGAAAAGTATATTTTGATCAGTATACCCCAAGTGGCGGGTATGCAATCAGCAACACTGTTATTTCTTCCGGTATTTGGTATCATATCGTTGGTGTACAAACAGCGACTAACTCCAGAATTTTATATATTAATGGGGTGGCTGAAGCTAATGCTACCGAAACATACAGTGGCGCAACGCCTAATCAATTTACCATAGGAAAAAGATTAGGAACATCACCTTATGAATTTCCGGGCCAAATTGACCATGTCAAAATCTACAACTATGCCCGTACGCCTCGGCAAATCGCTTTTGATTACAACAACGGTCAACCAATTGCCTATTGGAAATTGGATGAAAAAACTGGAAGCATTGCTTATGATGAAACTGAAAAAAATATTGACTTAACTTTAAATAATATGGAAGGGACTGATCGCAAAATTGCCAAAATCGGCTGGGGATTAGATTTTGACGGCAGCAATGAATATGCTGCCTCAGCAAACACCATCATCAACGCATCCAATGACGTCAATTATAATCAAGTCTCTTGGGGAGGGTGGATTAAACCTAGCGCCTCACCAGCCTCAACCACACTTATCCATAAAAACAATGAGTTTAGATTAACAATTGATAGTAACAGTAAAGCCAATTGTAGTATTTACGCTAGTTCTTGGCAGACACCAGCTGTCTCCTCCTCTACTATTCCACAAAATCAATGGTCTCATCTTTTATGTGTTTATGATGGGGTAAATATTAAAATTTATGTTAATGGCATTTTAAACGGCACCCAAAACCAAACTAACAATATCACCAGCTCTTCCTCAACCGCTTTAAATCTAGCTCGTGATTCGGCTGGTTCTGGTTATTTTGCCGGGTTAATTGATGAAGTTAAAATTTACAACTATGCCCGTGATGCCAATGATGTTAAAATAGATTATAATCAAGGTGTGATCAATTTTAGGTAAAATATAGTTATGAGAAAAAAAACAAAAACAGATCTTGGTTTTACCTTGATGGAAATTCTTATTGTTGTTGCCTTGATTGTCTTGTTATTAACTGCTTTCTTAATCCTTTTTAATCCAGCCAAACAAATCCAAAAATCATGGGATGCCAAAAGAAAACATGAACTTTCCCAATTGCAAAAAGTTTTAGAAGATTGGTATAACGATAAAAACTGCTATCCTAAACCATCTGAAATCTGTTATGATCCATCAGGGGTGGAAAGATTTTGTCACATCTGTGGTAATGAAAGTCGCTCCCCTAATTTTTCTCCTTATCTTTCAAAACTTCCCTGCGACCCACAACATCCTAAAAAAAAATATTTATATGAGGTAGAGGGTTATGAGGTAAACTGCCCTTTAGGTTATAAAATTCATGCTTATCTTGAGGAAAATAAAGGACAAGGAGAAATTTTTAATTATGCAGGCAAATTTTATAACTATCAAGTATTAGCTGGTCGCTTTTTAACAATCTCACCTACCCCTTTTCCCACTCCTTTTTTATCACCTACACCATGCCCGGATGATCCAACTCCTAAATATTGTGTTTCGGCAATTGATGGTTACTGCAATAATTGCGGTAATTTTAATAATTGTTCCAATATATGCAATCCCGATTATGGGCTTTTTAGTGATTTCTCTTGTCATCAACCCTGTTATCAACCTTAAAAATTACGATTGATTTTATAAATTAAAAATTCTATACTTAAATTCTATGGAAAAATTAATAAATCTTTTTATTCATTATTCATTATTCATTATTATTTTTTTATTCCCTTTTTTCTTTTTACCGACAACCCAGGAATTTTTCTTAACCAATAAACTTTATCTTTTAGGTTTTTTTAGTCTTTTGCTTTTGTTTTTAAGCCTTGTCCAATTTATCAGCTCAAAAAAAATCACCTGGCGCTCATCAATTTTGGATACGCCAGTTTTTCTTTTTATTGTCGCTTTAGCCTTATCAATTGTTTTCTCCTCCCCCAACAAAGTCGCTGCTTTTTTAAATCCTAATTTTGGTTTAGCCGCCATCATCTTTTTAGCCATCCTTTATTTTTACCTTTCCCGCCTGCTAAATAAGGGTCCGACCCTTATTTTAAGTTATGCCGGTCTTTTTTTATCCCTTTTAACCATCGTTTTCTTTTTCCAGCCTTTAAAAAATGCTGCCCTTCCCCAAAGTTGGCAATTTCTTAAAAACCCTGCCTTCACTCCGGTTGGCAGCCTGCTTGATTTAGCTTTTATTTTAGGATTTTTTTTGATTTACGGATTAATAAAAATTTTCAAAAGTCATCCGGAAAAGCAAAATGTTCGTCAAACCCAGCTTATTCACTATTCATTATTAACTATTAATTTAATTGCCTTATCCCTCACCCTTTACTCAATTTTAAAACCAGCCACCAATGGTCAACTTTCAATTATCTGGCCACCTTTTAGCCTTTCCTGGTATGCGGCTCTTGAGGTATTAAAAAATCCATTAACTGCTCTTTTTGGGATAGGGGTTGATAATTTTTCCTCAATCTTTACCCAGGTAAAAAATTTAGCCTATAATCAATCGCCCTTATGGCAGATTAATTCTTTTTCCCTTTCTCGTTCAACTGTTTTGCATATCTTAACTGAAACCGGCATTTTTGGTCTTTTGGCTTTTCTTTTACTTTTATTTCAAGCGTTTAAATTGTCCGTTGACAAAAAGGATTTAATGCTTCTTTTTGCTTACTCTTTATTTACCATTGCTTTTTTTCCGCCTTCTTTAATTACTTGGTTTTTATTTTTTATCGTTTTAGCCCAATTATCACGAAAAACTTTTGAGGGTTCACATCAGCATTTATCAGAAATTAATCTTGCCTCTTTTCCACCTGTTTATTTGGGGATAAGCGCGGTTTCTTTTCTTTTCATTATCATCTGCGGTTATTTTTTAGGCCGCAGCTATCTTTCCGAATATTATTTTAAAAAAGGCTTGGATGGGGTGGCAAAAAATAATGCCCGGCAAGCCTATGACAATATCAGGCAGGCGATTGTTTTGAATCCTTTTATTGAAAGGTACCGGATCAGTTTTTCCCAACTTAATCTTTTAATTGCCGATGGGATTGCTGCCAAAGCTAATCAACCACAAGGAAAAGATGAAAAACCATATCAGCTGACTGAACAAGACCGGCAAAATATCACCCAAGCGATACAGGCAGCCATCAATGAAGGTAAAGCAGCGGTCACTCTTAATCCACAAAAAGCTTTAAATTGGGAAAATTTGGCTGGTATTTATCGCAATATCATCGGCAGCGCTCAAGGAGCTGATGTCTGGACTGTCTCTGCTTTTCAGCGGGCGATTGTCGCTGACCCGCAAAACCCAATTTATCGGTTAAATTTGGGCGGTATTTATTATTCTTTATCTAATTTTGAAGAAGCAGCCAGACTTTTTGAACAAGCGGTTAGTTTAAAACCTGACTGGGCCAACGCTCATTATAATTTAGCCTGGGCTGATTATCAAAGACAAAATTATCAACGGGCGGTGGCTGGGATGCAAAATGCCATTACTCTTTTGAACCCGCAAAAAGATAAGGCGGATTTGGAAAAAGCGCAAAAAGAGCTGGAGGAGTTTAAGAAAAAATTACCGCCAGAGGAAAAACAGGCGACTGAAAGCGCAGGACAGCCATCACAATTAAGCCTACCTACCCCGCCAGCCACCCAAATTAGCCCAAAAATTGAATTACCAAAAGAAGCCAGTCCTGAAGCAAGATAAAGACTGTCTTTATTTAAAGACAGTCTTTAAACAGGAGTTTCTAATAATCTAAATCTAACATTAATTTCCTGTAGTATTTTTCTGCTTCGTTAACTTCTTTATACCCCTCAACAAATCCTTGATAAGATGAAAAACTAAAGCCATTAACTTTTTTAAAGTAAGATAAAATCAATTCCTTTTCTAACCAATCTGTTTTCATGTTTTTAACATAAAAAGGATAACTTGACCAAGGATAAGAAATTAAAGGCTCCGTTTTTAGCAAAATTTCTTCTGGATTACGGTGAATATAGGCGCTTAAATAAATAAGATATTTTTCCTCTGTTATCAATGCGGCTTTATATTTCCCCTGAAACAAGGGTCCGACCCTTTTATATTTTCTGTTAAAGTAGGCAACATACTTTGTGGTTAAACTCCTCATAAAATCTTCTATATCATAGGAATCTTTTTGTCTTATTAAAAGATGAAAATGATTCTTCATTAAAACAAAACAATGAAGCCTAATTTTGTGATAAAAGTTATTTAATCTCAACACCTCTTTAATTTTTTCACTTAGTAATTCCTCATCTTTAATTTTTTCTTTTAGTTTCTTAATTGTCTTTTCTTTTGGGGAAAGATAGAGATTTAAATAATTTAAAAACACACGAAAATCAATTGATTCTAAAAAGATTTCTTTTTTATCAATACCGCGATTATAAATATGGTAAAAACCATTTGTGGTATAAATTTTTAAAGAATGTTTAGCTGGCATATTAGGGTCGGACCCTTTTTAAAAAGGGTCCGACCCTTATTTTTACAAAAAAATAAACTGAAGTCAATCGCCTATAATCTACATCCTATTAATAAAAAATTACCAGAAAGCGCTTAAATAAATTTAAAGTAGTTTACTTCAAAAAATTCAACGGGTTCAATAGCTGTCCCCCTTGTCTTATCTCAAAATGAAGATGTGTTCCAGTTGATCGTCCGCTTGACCCCATCACCCCAATTTGTTGTCCTTGGGAAACTGCCTGCCCCGTCGATACCCCAATTGAAGATAAATGAGCGTATAGCGTCTGATAGCCGTTGCCATGATCGATAATTATTGAACAACCATAACCATAACGGACACAACCAGCATAAGCAACTGTTCCTGAATCAGCCGCCAAAATCGCCGGCATACTGGGATTGGCAATATCAAGCGCCATATGGTACCAGACCGGATATTGAGTAATCATACCAGAGGCTGGCCAGATAAAATTGGATGTTCCTTTAACTCCTGCCTGAATTTGGGCAACAAAGCGAGGAGCCACTACTGGTTTTTCCTCCTCAATCACTCCCCCAGGCACGTACAAAACTTGGCCGACATTTAAGGCAAAAGTGTCCAAATCAGCAAAATCATTAAAAGGAAAATTGACGATATTTTGCGGATCAACTTTATATTTTTTAGCGATAGAATAAACTGTCTCCCCTGATGAAACTTTGTGAACAACGCCGGTCACCGGGGGAATCTTTAAAACCTCACCTGGTTTTATCGTCTCAGTTTTTAAATTATTTGCCCATTTAATTGTCTCAACTGATACATCAAATCTTTTGGCAATTGCCGCCAAAGTATCACCGCTTTTAACCACATAACTTTCAATTTTATCCCGCGGTTTAGCCGAAATAATTGTCCCCAACGTCCCTCCATAAGGGTTATAAGAGATCATCGCCGCCTGATAGCGGTCGATATTTTGATAAGAAGAAGAAAAAGGATTATTTTCAGCAATAATTGGACCGCCAATAAAAGTGGCTGCCACCAAGACTAAAAAAGAAGAATTTAAAAAAGAGGAGGAGTATTTGCCGCGTTTGACAATTAATAAGGCCACTACTAAATCTTTTATCTTCTCAAAATTTACCCCAAAGAAGAGTAGTCGGGCGATTAAATACTTTTTTGAAAAAGATAAAAACTCTTTTATTTCTTGCATAAAGTCTTATCTTTTATTTTACCAAAAAAATGAAGGAATTTTCTTGTTTTATTCAATCAGATGGGCAATCTTTTCAATTGCTACTTCAAATGCAGCTTGTTTTAAAGGAATTTTTTTCTTCACTGACTTTTTCCAAATTGTCTCAAAGGCTTTTTTCATCATCATCTCTAATTTGCCGTTTACCTCCCCCTCGCTCCACAAGCATCCACTTTTATTCTGTACCCATTCAAAATATGAAACTACTACCCCACCGGCATTAGCTAAAACATCAGGGACAATAATCACTCCTCTTTTAGTCAAATATTGATAGGCTTCTTCAGTCACCGGACCATTGGCCATCTCAATGATAATTTTGGCTTTAATTTTTTTCATGTTTTTCTCATTAATCACATTTTCCAAAGCCGCCGGTACTAAAACATCAACTGGTAATTCCAAAAGTTCCTCGTTGTTGATCATTTTCCCGCCGTTAACATCACATACCCCACCAGCGCAATAACAACCAGCCAAAGTCCCTTTTTTCCTTTTACACTCCATCACAAGCGGGATATCCAAAGCCTCTACCTCTCCAATTTTTGACTTTTGACTTTTTACTTTTGACTTTTTAATTATTCCTCCTTTTGAATCCGAAATCGCAACAATCGAAAATCCTTCCTCTTGAGCGATTTTAGCAAAATGATAGCCGACATTACCAAAACCCTGAACCCCGACGGTTAATCGGGGAAATTCTAAACTTTCTTGTTTTGAATTTTTAAAATTTGAATTTTGATATTGTTTGGAATTTAGAATTTGGGATTTAGGGTTTAACTTTGAAAGCAATGCTTTCAAAATTATCACTCCTCCCCTTCCGGTCGCCTCCTTCCGGCCCAAACTCCCTCCCAAAGCTAAAGATTTACCGGTAAAGGTTGATCGCCAATAACTTAAAGTTTTTTTACTAATCTTTTTGTTTTGAGTGGTAGTTTTGAGTTTTGAGTTTTGAGTTTTGAGTTTCAGTCTTATATATTCATCCACCATCCAATCAATAATTTTTGGGTTGGTATTAACATCAGGGGCAGGAATATCTTTTTCTGGCCCAATAAATGAAAAAACTGCCTTTACATAAGTCCGTGATAATCGCTCCAATTCTTTTTCCGACAAAGTTTTTGGATCAACTACTACCCCACCCTTACCCCCGCCTAAAGGCAAACCAGCAACAGCGCATTTAATTGACATTAAAGTCGCTAAGGCCTGAACTTCTTCACGGGAAGTATCTTGATGAAAACGGATTCCGCCTTTATAAGGGCCTAAAGCGCTATTATGTTGTACTCGCCAGCCTTTAAAAAGGTTAAATGAACCATCATCCATTAAAACCGGAAAATTAAACTCAATTACCATCTCAGGCTCAATCAGCTTTTTAATTGCCGCCTCCTTTAACCCTAAATTTTTGGCGGTTTTTATAATTAAGTTTTGAGCCGACTCAAGCATTTTTTTCCCTTGATTTTCCATAAAATATAATTTTTATAAAATTTATAATCGTTATAACAATTATCCTTTCTCCAACCACCTCTCCACCTCCAGCGCCGCTGCCACCCCCATCCCGGCTGCCGTTGCTGCCTGACGATAGGAAAAATCAACACAATCCCCGGCCGCAAAAACCCCAGAGACTGAAGTTATCATCTGATAATTAAAATTATATTTTTCTATATTAAAAATTTTTGAATTTTGATGTGTATCTTTGATTTTTGATATTTGATATTTGATATATTCAATCGCTATTCTGCTACTTGTATAAACATACCCCTTCTCATCTAGCTCCACTTGTGAAGCAAAAATCTCCGTATCTGGCTTGTGACCAATGGCGACAAATAAACCATCAATGGGTAAAATTCTAAATTCTAAATCCCAAATCCCAAACCCTGAATTAGAATAAGTTCGGTTCAGACCAGGCGAATTCAAATTTTTTATATTTTCTTGTTTTGAATTTTTAACATTTGAATTTTGATATTGTTTAGGATTTCGTGCTTCGTGCTTCGAATTTATTCTAATTTTTACTCCTTCTAATTTTTCTTTCCCCACGACTTCCTCAACCTGCCCATTCCAAATCACCTTAATTTTCTCATTGGCAAAAACCCGCTCCTGCATGATTTTTGAAGCGCGAAATTGATCACGACGATGGATAAGATAAACTTTTTTGGCAAATTTGGTTAAGGTTAAAGCCTCCTCCAAGGCGGTATCCCCACCGCCAACCACAGCCACCACTTTATCACGGAAAAAAAATCCATCGCAAGTGGCGCAAGCTGACACCCCTTTCCCTCGAAGTTCCTTCTCACCTGGCACATTAAGCCATAAAGCTTTGGCGCCGGTGGCAATAATTAAAGCTTTGGCTGTATAATTTTTATCCGAAGTTAAAACCTTTTTTTTTGATAAAGAAAGATTGGCTTTAGTTATATTTTGATCGATTATTTTTGCCCCAAATTTTTGTGCTTGCTTCCTCATTTTTTCAATCAATTGCGCTCCTAAAATTGAATCATGCCCGGGAAAGTTTTCTACCTCTGAAGTCAAAGTTAACTGCCCACCAGAAGGTGAGCCGGCAAAAACTAAAGGCTTTAATCCCGCTCTAGCCAAATAAATTGCCGCTGAAAGTCCAGCCGGTCCCCCACCGATTATGATAACGTTTTCAATATAGGTCATATAAGTCTTATAAGTCTTATAAACTTATTACCCGCTCAACCATCTTTGCCACTTCTTGTGTCTTTTCCTTCGGCACAATTCGACAAATGTCAGAAATCACAATCTCCTTTGATAAGCCATCAATTGCTTTTTTGACAGCGGAAATCTGCTGCAACACCTCATCACATGAGCGCTTATCTTCAATCATTTTTTCAATCCCGCGCAATTGTCCAATAATGCGGTTAATCCTTTTTTTAACCTCACTCATAATTAAATTCAAAATTTGGAATTTGAAATTTATAATTTAGGATTTTTTCTTTTATACTTTATACTACTATAGAGTATCTTGCGGGAATTGTCAAGAGGATAATTTGTGGATAATTTTAAAAGCTCTTTTTATTTTTTACGACGTTGTCAAAAATAACAAGCTCATCTAAAATGGCTTTGCCATTTTTATTTTTTGTCATCCTGAATTCATTTTATGTCATCCTGCCATCCAAATCGGAAGGTTTAGCATGACAAAGCGTTTGAGATTCCGAAACGAGCCTGTCCTACAAATCGGAGGGTTAGGAATGACAAAAAAATAGTACTGTAACAAGTTTGGAATGACAGGTAGCGCTATTGTCATCCCGAATTTATTTCGGGATCCCCTTAAAATTATAAACCGGGTCTGTTTCCCATATCAGAGAATTTAGTAGATTTAGTAGATATAGAGAAAATAATTAAAATAATTTCCAAAAAGAAGATCGTTGAGAAAGTTTAACCAAGTTTGCACCTTGAATTTAACGTCTTGTCTTGTTATTTATTCAAGCTTTCCAAAAATTCTGTATTGCTTTTGGTTTTAGCAAGCTTGTCGATTAAAGCCGTCAACCCTTCCTCGCCTGGCCGCAATGAAAGCATCCGGCGCAAAGTAGCTGCTTTTTTTAATGTTTCTTTATCCAATAAAAGCTCCTCATGACGCGTGCCGGATTTTTCCACATCCACTGCCGGATAAATTCTTTTATCCGCATATTCTCTTTTTAGATGGATTTCCATATTGCCTGTCCCTTTTAGCTCCTCATAAATTAGATCATCCATCCTTGATTCAGTACCAACCAAGGCTGTTCCAATGATGGTTAACGACCCGCCTTCTTCACAATTGCGGGCCGCCCCCAAAAATTTTTTGGCCGGATATAGGGCTGATGGATCAAAACCGCCTGATAAGCTGCGTCCGGTATTGCCAACTGAGAGATTTAATGCCCGGGCTAATCGGGTGATTGAATCAAGAAGAATTACCACATCTTTTCCCGTCTCAACCAATCTTTTAGCTCGATCTAAAGCTAAATTAGCCACTTTTACCTGTTGGCGCGGTGATTCATCAAAATTAGAAGCGGCCACCTCACCTTTAATAAACCTTTTAATTTCTGTCACTTCCTCCGGCCGCTCCCCAACTAAAATGGCCATCAGATAAACTTTTGGGTGGTTTTTGGCAATAGCTTGGGCAATGTCTTTTAAAAAAGTAGTTTTTCCAGCTTTTGGTTGGGAGACAATCAAAGCCCGTTGACCAAAACCGATGGGTGAGATTAAATCAATTATTCTTGTGGTTAAAATTTCAGGCTCTGTCTCCAATTTAATCTGGCGGTTGGGATGAAGTGAGGTTAATTTTTCAAATTCTTTTCGCTGACGACTTTCTTCCTCACTCATCTCCTTACCATTGATTTTTTTAATCAATAAAAGTGAATGAAAGCGCTCGCCTTCCTTAGGCGGCCTAGCTAAACCTTCCACCTCATCGCCCCGACGCAGCCAAAAACGATGGATTTGGGAAGTGGAAACATAAATATCACGATTAGGATCAAGCACATAATCATGGCGCAAGAAACCATAACCGCCATAAGTAATATCCAAAATACCCGAAGCTTTATAGCTTAATTTTAAATCCTCCTTTAGCCTTTCTTCAAGGGCTGGTTCAGCTTGTGATAAAGGGACAATCGGCTTTTCCTCAAATGGCTCAATTAATGAAGAAACATCAACGATCTCTCCCCCTGAATCATTTTGAGCCTCTTTGGCAACAGTAGTTTTTTTAGGTGGCATAAAAATAAAAGTTTAATTAATAATTAAATAAAAAAAAATTTAATAAAGGATTAAAAATTTTATTTAGCATGATTTTTAAATTTGGTTGATTTTAAAGACATAAAAATCTGTAATTTCTTCATCGAAGTTGAAATCCGCTGCGGGGATTAATTTGTATTCCACAATCTTTTAATTGATTGGAAAAATTCCGCAAAAACGGACTTAAAAGGGTAAGATATGCCTTTATCAATCGTGATGGAAAATTTGTATCGTTAAAAAGCTTTACTTTTCTTTTTGCGCCTTTTTATATTTTAACATGAAAAAAATAATTTTCAAGTTGGATATTGAAGGATCCTCCCCTTAAGGAAAATTAACTTTTTCCCTCAGGCAGAAACGGGGAAGCGTTTCCTCATGTCCTAAAACATGAAGAAACCCGCTTCATTCCCTCCAAAAATTGGAGGGTTACCCTCAAGTTTGATTGCGTAGAGAAAAAGCATTCCCCGATTAACTCGGGCTTCTCCTTTGGGGAGGACCATCATAAGTATAAAAGATAGAATTATTTTTTGTCAAGGGTTAAATTAAAAACCAAAATATTTACAATATTTAGCCTGTTGGCGCAATCTAAATAAAAAATAGGCGGGAATAAAATGGGTGCGATCGCACCCAAAAAATTCCTATTTGATAAAGTTTAGCTTGCAATAACAATATAAAATAAAAGCGGTCTTTTTAAAAATCTTTTTAATTTTTTTAAGAAAGATAAATTTTAAGCCAGAGAATATTTATATAAAATATTAAATACTTAACAAAATTAAAGATTATTGATATAAACTTTAATTATGAAACCGCAATCGCTTATTTTAATCACCATCCTTTTGCTCATTCTTTTTTTTATTTTAGGTTTCCGCGCCGGCCAAAAGGTGGAGAAAACCAATAAAACAATCGATTATATCTTATCCCTTACCCCCACCCCAAAACCCACCAAAACCCCTACGCCTACTCCTTTAATTTTTGAAGAATATAAAAGCCGGCGCTGGGGCTTAAAATTTAAATATCCAGTCAATTTTGAAATTCAGGAATCAACCAACACGGCCGAAATAATTTTTCAGCCAAAAAATAATAAAAATTAGTCAAAAAAAGGCGGAGAAAAAATTTAAATTTAAAGCCTCAAGTCCTTACAAATTTAAATATGTTGGAAATAAAATAGGTGCGATCGCACCCAAAAAATTCCTATTTCAGAGATTTTAGCCCGAAAAATCAATATAAACAAAAAAACTATTTATCTTTTTTTTCTTCTCTTGCATGGGAATATGTTAAACTTTATCTATGAAAAAATTGACTTTAGCCTACTTTGGCTCACCTTACTTTTCTGCTTTGTTTTTGGAGAAAATTTTAACTGACCCTGATTTGAAAAAAATAATTGAGGTTAAATTTGTCGTTACCCAGCCCGACCGACCAATTGGCAGAAAACAGATTCTAATCGAAACCCCGGTAAAAACTGTGGCGAAAAAGTATGGAATTAAACTTTTTGAAAACAAATCCAAAGCACTAAGCACGAAATTCGAAACAAATTTAAAATCTAAAATTATAAATCAAAAACGCTTTAAACATTTGAATTTAAAAAATTGGAAATTGTTTGGGATTTGGGATTTAGAATTTAGAATTTTTTATCAAATTGATTTATGTCTCGTTTACGCTTTCTCCCAAATCATTCCCAAAGAGTTGCTTAAGGCGCCAAAGCTTGGTTTTTGGAATATTCATCCCTCCCTTTTGCCCAAATACCGCGGGCCCTCCCCAATCACCTATTCTTTAATTTTTGGCGAAAAAGAAACCGGGGTGACCATTTTTAAAATGGATGAAAAAATCGACCATGGACCAATTATCGCCCAGAAAAAATTAAAAATTAAAGAAAGCGACCGCCGACCGGATTTGGAGAAAAAATTAACAAATCTTGGCTTTCAAGTGCTTCAAGGTGTCATCCTGAACTTGTTTCAGGATCTAAAAACAAGATTCCGAAATGGATTCGGGATGACATCAACCCCCCAACACCACACCCAAGCGACCTACACTCGCCTTTTAAAAAAACAAGACGGTTTTATTCCTTTATCCACTCTTAAAAAAGCCTTAAAAAATGAACCGCTTGAATTTGAGGAATTACCACCGATTTTAAAAGAAATTAGAAATTGGAAATTAGAAATTAGAAATTCCTCGGAAATATTTTATAATTATTTCCGAGGTTTATCTCCTTGGCCCGGGCTTTGGACTCTAATTCCAAATGGTAAAAGACTAAAAATTATTGATATGAATTTTAATGTTGCAAGTTATAAGTTACACGTTACACGTGTCCAGCTTGAAGGTAAAAAGGAAGTTGATTTTGAGACGTTCAATAGAGCCTATCGGGTATTTTAATTTCTTTTGTCTTTTTTATCTAATCCCAAAACCAGCCCAAAAAAAGCCATAATTAAAAACTTTAAATTCCCTAAAACATCATATCCGGCAATTAATTCCCTCCATGCCTGATGAACTGTCTTTTCCTTTTTTTCAATCATTTTTTGATTAAAATTGGCAAGCGGGGTTTTCCTTTCCGCTCAACTAAAACCATCTCAGTTGCCACATATAAACCTAAAGACAAAGCTTGGGTTAAATCTTTTTGCCAACCAAAATTTTGCCTGATTTCATCAACCAACCATAAATCTAAATTAAACGCTTGATGATCCTGATTATTATTAGTGTCCAAAGTGGTTGAAGAAATTAAATTCACAATCGTCGCCACCTCCCTATGTTCCCCATCTAAAACCTGCTTGACTGCTCCCAAATTTTCTCCCTGTTTTACCAGTTGCTCACCGATTGATAATTTATTTAAATCAATTTGTTCCAATTGACCTTTAATCTTCTGCCAAACTTCATCAGAATAATTTACCCTAACTTGACTAATAATTCCTTTTATCTCCTCCAAACGATTTTCAAAAGTTTTCAAAATATTGCCCAAATTATCAGCAAAACCACAGTCTGATTTTCCGGTATCAGCATGAGTTGAAGTATGAACACCCAAAGGATAACCTTGTCTTTTTAATTTTTGAAAAACTTTAGGTAAAACTTTTGCTAAATCATCATCTGGTCGGTTAATCAACCACTCCAAAACGGCCGGCATCAAACTTCCCCCAAGAAGTTGGGGATACACGCCAATTTTTTCACCATTAACCGCACCCGCTCGACCATCAACACAAAAAGGAGGCGTTTTTTTCGCATCAACCTCAACAAAAGGAAACATCTCAATTGTTATTTCTGAAGGACGATGATTTTCTGGCATAATTAAAAAATAAAAAAACTTATAAAAGCAATCAAAAATTGTATCAAAAAATATTGCTTTTAAAAGCAAAAGCAGTTTAAATTAGATGGTTAGTTTTTTATTTATAATACTCTTTTACCTGAAAAAGTACATACCAGGAAAGTAAAGCACCAACAATCATCCCCACCCAATCACCACCAAAAAATCCAGCAACGACATTAACTAATGATGCATAAAACAAAAATCGCCAAGCTTTTTTCTCTCTTCTAAAAAGGCCGGGGACAGCCAATGCTTCAAAAACTATTACCACCCCAAAAGTAATCATTGATAAAACATAATTAAAGCTATAAGATAAAGCATATCGTGGCCCTAAAAATGCAGTAAAAGGCGATACTAAAGCGCCGATTCCCAAAACCGCCAAAACAACCGGCACCCCGATAATAATACTTAAAATTGTTAAATAAGGAGCGAATTTGACAATCAATTCTCTCCAATTCTCCGGAATAGCAAATGGGGCTTTTTTCACCATATAAACTTCCAAAATCTCCTCAAGCTGCCCTAAAGCTTGTTTTGGATCAGTATTTTTTTGGCTCATATGATTTTTTAAAAATTTTTAACTAATTTAATCATAAATAAATAAAAAATTTAAATCAACCTTATTATAACAGTTTCACTTAAATTTGAAATGACAATAAAAACTAAACAAAAGATAATAAAAATTATTTAAAAAATAGATACGATCGTATCATTTTTTTAAAGAAAAATTTTTTATAATGAGGAAAAAGAGCTTTATAACTCTTTAAAATATAACTTTAAAAAAGTTGTTTTTTGTGATTTATTTTAATTTTTTTCAAATAATATCTTTTTCAATCGCCTCCCTTACCTTTTCAAAGAATCTTTCCATCACCCACAAATTATGATAGGTGGCTAAAGTGTAAGCTAAAAGCTCGCGGTTTTTAAAAAGATGATGAAGATAACTTTTGGTAAAATTCTGACAAACAAAACAACTGCAGTCTTCATCAACTTTTGATAAATCATTGCGATAAACTCCTCTTAAAATGTCAATCTCTTCCCATTCAACCTTTAACTTTTGCTTGTCCCCCGAAGCTTTAGCGAAGAGAGAATTTTCAATTTTTAACTTGAAAAGCGCGCCCATGCGCGCTTTTCTTGTTGGTTCAACACAATCAAAAGTATCAATCCCGCAGGAAACCAAATCCAAAATATCATCAAACTCACCTACTCCCAAAAGATGGACTGGTCGATCTTTTGGTAAAAAAAGTGAAACCCATCTTACCTGATCCCGCATCTCTTTTTTACTCTCCCCAACCGATACTCCGCCAATCGCCACCCCGTCGGTATTTTGAGAAACTACAAACTCTGCTGATTTTTTCCTCAAATCCTCAAACACCCCACCTTGAATTACACCATACAGATATTGATTTTTTTCTTTTAACTTTTTACTTTCACTTTTGACTTTTAACTTTTGACTTTTAACTTTTTTTACGCATCTTTCAAGCCACCGATGTGTCCTTTCAGTTGCTTCTTTTGTATATTCATAACTTACCCCATAAGGGATACACTCATCAAAAGCCATCATTATATCGGCCCCAATTTTTTGCTGATACTCAATTGATTTTTCAGGTGTTAACTCAATAATTGCCCCATCAAAAACTGATCGAAACCTCACCCCATCATCGGAAATTTTAACAAACTTTATTGATAACATATCTAATTGTTTAGAATTTGGGATTTTAGATTTTGAATTTATTTGAGATTTCGAATTTAGAATTTCGAATTTGTTTTTTTTCGCTAGCGAAAAAACCTGGAATCCGCCTGAATCACTCATTAAAGGGATATCAAAACCAGCATAGCGATGTATTCCGCCTGCCTTTTCAATTATCTCAATTCCCGGATGAGTCAGCAGATGATAAGTATTGACAAAAGCCAGTTGTGTGCCTATCTCTTTTAAAAGCGAAGGCAAAATGCTTTTGACTGTCCCTTTGGTTCCAACGGCCACAAATGAAGGGGTTTTTATTACCCCATGCGCCGTTTTTATCTCCCCCAATCTTGCCCTTGATCCTCTTTTTTTTGACTGATATAAAACTTTGAAAAAAATATCTGTTTTATTCAATTTTAAATTTTTATTTGTCATTTTTATTTTTTAATTTTTATATTTTACCTTTGAACCCTTAGGGTTGTTTTACCGCGTCAGACGCGGTTTTATATTTGAACCTTTATTATTTTCAGTATCAATTAAATTTTAAATTATCAACATTGAATCCCCAAATGAATAAAAACGAAAATCATTTTTTATAGCCATATTATACAACTCAATCAGATGTTTTTTTGCTCCTTTAAACTGTAAAAACGCCTCAACCAACATCATCAGCGAAGATTTTGGTAGATGAAAGTTTGTCATTAAAATATCAACTATCTGAAACTCAAAAGGAGGAAAAATAAAAAGCTCGGTTTTGTAAATTTTTGATTTTTGATTTTTGATTTTTGATTTCGCGAACGATTCAATCGTTCGCGTTACCGTCGTCCCCACCGCCACCAACTTTTTACCGCTTTTTTTCTCCGCCAAAATCTTCTGCCAAGTATTTTCCTTAACTTGATAACATTCCTGATGCAGTTTTTTCGTTTTTAAATTCTCCTCACTTAATGGCGCAAAAGTCCCCATCCCCACATAAAGATTGACAAAATATTTTTTTATCCCTTTTTGCTCAAGTTTTTTAAACACCCGTTTGGTAAAATGCAGTGAGGCAGTTGGGGCAGCAACAGATGCTAAATCTTGATTTTCTTTTTTAAAAAAAGTTGTTTGATATTTTTGTTTCAGCCCCTCCTTTGAGAAGGGAGTATCTTTTAGATATAAAGGAACGGGCATCGCGCCCTCTTTTTCCAAAAGAGAAAAAAGTTTATCTCTTAAAAAATTAAACTTGACCAAAAAAATATTTTTTTCCTGCCGAATAACCTCAACAAAATAACCAGTTTTAAAAAACAATCTCTCCCTTACCTTAATTTCTCGATCAACCATAATCTTTACTTTATTATCTTCCTCCATCTCATTAACCAAAAACAAAACGACCACTTTTCCGCCTGTTTTTTTCTTTAACTCCACCCGAGCCGGAATCACTTTTGTTTCATTCAAAACCAAAAAAGAATTTTTGGGCAAATATTTATCTAAATGATAAAATCGGTCAAAAATAATTTCATCTTCTTTTTTTTTATAAACAAAAAGTTTTGCGGCATCACGTGGTGAGGCAGGCACTTTAGCTAAATTTTTTTCAGGCAATAAATAATCATAAGCGCTTAAATCCATAGCTTTAATTATAACAACTCTTACTCTTCTATCTTGCCTCCATTTTGTAAATAAAGGTTATAATAAAAATTTGCCTGATTAATATCTTTTTCTAAAAAAAAGTGGTTGGCTAAATTTTTGTAAGCCTCTAAATAATAAGGATTAATCTCAATTGTTTTTTTCCAAAGGGAAACCGCTTTTTCTTTTTGACCTAATTGATAGTAAGCCAAACCAGAATTAAAATAAGCATTATCATAATAAGGATTAACTTGAAGTTCTTTTTCAAAATAAGAAATTGCTTTTTTAAAGTCTTTTTTTTGAAGGTAAATAACACCTAAATTATTATTGGCCATTGGCTCTTGCGGATTAATTTCAAGCGATTTTCTGTATTCTTTTTCTGCCTCTTTTATTTTGCCATCAAAATAAAGCATCGCTCCCAAGTTTCGATGAGCTAAAGGAGAAGATGGAGAGGAGAGAACTGCTTTTTGCCAAAAGGTTAACCTATCTTTAAAATTAAACTGGTGGAAAAAAGTTATTACCGCAAAAAAGATGATTAAAAAATAGACAAAAAAATTGCTTTTTTTATCAACTAAAAAATTCTTTAATTTTTCCACCGAAGATAAAACAATAAAAAAACCAACCAAAGGCAGATAAATTCGGTGTTCTAAAAAATCAGCGGTAATCTTTGGGTTTGGGCGAATAAAATTGGGCAAAAGAAAAAACAAAAACCATAATAACCCAAAAATAAAAAGTTTAAAGTTGATTTTTCTACTCCAAAGCAAAAGACAGATAAAAATAAAAAAAGCGAAAAATCCCAAAAAAAGAGTAGAATCTTTTAAAGTTGGTAAAACCGAAAGATTAAAAGGGAAAAAAATTTTTCCCCAATATAAAAATAAAGCCGGAAAATTAAAGATTAAGGCAGAAAACATTTCAGAAAGCGAAAGATAAATAAAGTTTTTTAAGGCATTTTGACGGGCAATAAACCAAAAAAAACTTATCCCCCACCAACCTAAAAAAAGTTCAAAAAGATAGTTCTTTTTTTCTTTATAAAAAAGAAAGATAAAAAAAATTGAAAATATTGGAATCAAAATAGCATTTTCTTTGATAAAAAGAGCTAAGAAAAAAAATAAAAAGTAAAAAATAAGATTGGCAATCTTTCTTTTTTTCAAATAATCAATCAAAAAAATAAAAGTCGCCAAAGTAAAAATCGTTAATAACGAATCATTTCTTCCCGGAATCCAAGAAACCGCCTGGGTCAAAACTGGATGAACCAAAAAAATCAAAGACAACAAAAAAGCGACCTTTTCTTCAATTTTTAATTTTTTTAAAAAAAGATAAAGCAATAGCGAGGCAATAAGATGATATAAAACATTACTTAAATGATAAAAAAATGGCCATTTACCGGAAATTTGGGCATCAAACATAAACGATAAGGTAAGAATTGGTCGGTAATAAGCGGCGGAAAAATTATTAATATGAAAAACCTCGGTTTGGAAAGCCTTAAAAAAATTGCCTATATTTTTTAAAAAATATAAATTATCCAAAACCAAAACATTGTCATCAAAATAAGAAAAGTCAAAAAATAATGATGGTAGATAAAGAAGAAAACCCAAAAAAAAGATTAACAAATAATTAATGTTTTTTCTCATATTTTCTTAAAAACCAAAAAACTGCTTTCCTCAATCGCCTCCTTTTTTATCGGCGCCTGCCAGCTTCCTTCATCACCTTTCCAAACATAACCACCAATTAACTGATATTCTTTTTCTAAAATAGAATTTAAATAATTAATAAAAATTTTCGGACTACCTTCATTCCAAACACCACTATGAGATGATTGTGATAAAACAATAACTTTTGGTTGATTTTTTTTAAGCTCGTCAACAATCTCTTTTTGATATTTTATCGCTAAATCATTGTTTAAATTTAAAGGATAGGTAAGAATTAAACGGGTGGGGCTTTTTCTTTTGGCATAAAAATATATTTCTTGTTCTGATCCAGCCACAAAAATTTTATCAGAAGGATTGGTTATTGCTGTTATTTTTTGGGCGACAATCGGCGCCTCAAAAAAAGGATTAACTCTCCCATAAACCCAAACCACCAACTCTTGAGGTTTAAGGTAAAACTGGATTTTAAAAGGCCAAATCATAACTGCTACCAAAATAAAAACAGTCAAAGCCATCAATTCAAGTTGCCATTCTTTTTTAAAAAAATTAACAAAACGAACCAACCCACCAGTAACCATTAAAGCAAAAAAAGGTATCATTTGTAAATAATAATGCCCAATTGGGCTGGAAAAAACTGCAATTAAAGAAAGCAAAAAAAGTGATAAATAAAACCAAAAAAGTTTAATTGGTTTATAAAAAAACAAAATAAAAAAAGGAATTAAAATCCACCAGTAGGTAAAAATTTTTTTCAGATAATAAAAATTTCCCAGCCAATGGTTAAGCGCTTTGACGTAATAAAAATTAAAAATAAAAACACTCTCCCAAAAATAATTAAGGGTTTTGGTTAGCAAAAAAGGCAAAAGAATAAAAAAACTACTGATAAAAAAACCTAAAACTAAATAAAAAAAATTAAATATTTTTTCCTCCTTTTTTAATTGCAAAAACCATAAGAAAAAAATAAAAACCAAAACTGGAAAACAAATTGGTTTATAAAAAAAAGCCATTGATGAGAAAATCCCGGTTACAAAAAGATGTAATAATCTAATTTTTGATGAATAAAGATATAAATATATTACCAATAATAACGGTAAAAGCATAAACTTTTCTGTATTAGCAGCAAAAGGGGTAAAAATCGGAAACATGAACATGGGTAAAGATAAAAATAAAGCTATCCAAAAGCCTTTCTTCCCCCAATTTTTTTTTGCCATTAAACCAACTAAAATAATGGAAAAAAAACTAAAGATAGCGGCGAGGATTCTTGGTGGCCAAACGGCATCTTTGTTGATTAACTGGCTAAGATAATAGGTATAAAAAATCATTGGTGGTTTTTGGGAAAAAACATCACGATAAGGCAATTGTCCCTCTCTCATAACCCACGCTACATAGGCATATTCTCCTTCATCGCGTTCGAAAGGGGTAAGAAACGAATTCCAGTTAAGAAGGAAAAAAAAAGCTAAAAAAATAAAGAATAAAAAAAATTTTTCCAACTTTGGCATAAATCAATTATATTTTACCTCTATTTTATCTTCAAAGGTTTTATTTTTAATAAAAAAACATTTGACGAAAAATTGCTTTTAATTTAAAATTAAAGATTATGCAGGTGGAAAATCTTTTTGAACAAACTTTAGTTTTGGTTAAACCCGATGGGGTTAAACGTGGCTTGGTTGGTGAAATTATCAAGCGCTTTGAAGCTTGTGGTTTAAAACTTATTGGAATAAAGATGGCTAAACCTTCTCAATCTTTAGCCGAAAAGCATTATCCCAAAGAAAGACGCGAGTTTATTGAAGGAATGGGCAAAAAAACCCTTGAGAATTATAAAGAGTTAGGGATTGATCCTTTCTCCCAATTCAAAACCAATGATCCTTATCAAATCGGCTTGGCGATCAGGCAGTGGTTGATTGAATATATTATCAGTGATCCGGTGGTGGCTATGGTCTGGCAGGGGCCTTTGGCTGTTTCTTTGGTTCGAAAAATTGCTGGCAACACTCTTCCTTTTTGGGCCGCTGCCGGCAGCATCCGCGGCGATTTGGCGTTTGATA
>Ga0073932_1003329_pt1 | contig 21854 bp, 23 predicted proteins | sample DewCreD2012metaG_FD_76967 | JGI IMG/M metagenome (GOLD analysis project Ga0073932, IMG submission 76967) | Hot spring sediment bacterial and archeal communities from British Columbia, Canada, to study Microbial Dark Matter (Phase II) - Dewar... ...
CTGAAGGCGATTGAAATCGCGGCAAACGAGCGGAACGAGGCGATGCTGAAGGTCCTGATGGATATGCTGGCGGTGGAGACAGACCCTGACATCAAGCGGGCGCTTGACTCGGCCATCAGCAGCGTCAGTTCAGGGACGACCTCTGGAGGAGGAAGAAGGCCTGCGGCGCGGGCTCCTGCTCCTTCGGCAGAGCCGATAGGAACGCTTCCTTTCTGAACAGGTGTCTCACGGGTGGTCTGCGTTCAGACGGATGAGCGCAGACCGCCTTTGCGTTGTGAGGGAAACGGAGCCGGCGGTCATCTGGTGAGGATGAGGAACACGCCGAGTCCGGCAAAGAGGAAGCCCGCGGCAATCTTCATTCCGACAAGATGCCTCTGGAGAAACCTGAGCAAGACCTGCCAGCCGGTCCCGAAGTAGACGAGAAGAAAAACCGCTGCCAGCGGCAGGATGAAAGAGATGTTGTAGAACACGAGGAAGACCCAGGCCCGCGGAGCAAGCGACGGTTCCCTGAGAATAAACCCGAGTGTGGGCAGGTATACCTGCCCGGTGCAGGCCGCCTCAAGAAGGGAAACCGCGAACCCTGCCACAAAACTGCCTGCCACAAGATGGGGCGCGCCCAGCCCCGTTTTCAGGATGCGGTGCATCCTCTCCTTTGTCCCCTGCGGCAACTGAAGCGTGACCGATGTCGGCCTGCGTGTCTTCGCGTATGCCCATGCATCTTTGAAACTGAGCGCGGCGAGCACAAAGACGGCGATGGCCATCCCTGTGACGAAGATGTCGGCAGCAGCGCGCACGGCTGAGAGTGCCCGCAGTCCCGCGAAGATGCCTGCCCCGAGTCCGAGGTAGGCGAAAAAGACGCCAAGCGTGAACCCGGTTCCGGCGAGCAGAATCTCCCTCCTGCCTTTCCGCAGGGCGGCGAGAGCGGAGACGACGAACACGATGGTTGCGAACGCGCAGGGGTTGATGCCGTCAATCAGTCCCGCAAGGATCACCGCTGCGGCGCTGAATGTACGGAATCTGCTGACAACCGTCTGCCTGCTCTCGGCAGATGTTTCCGCCGTGGAACTTGCTTCCGGCGCGGCCTCTGTTTCCTGTGTCCGCCGGGAAAGAAGTTCCTCTATGAGGTCCTCAAGGTGCGCCCTGACAGCCCTGCTTCCGACGAGGACTCTTTCTCCCGCGAACACCTCAATCGGCGCGCTGGCGGTGACTCCGTACTTCTTCTCCATCCTGATGAGTGCGGCGTACTCCTCTTCCCGCGAGATGTCCCTGTACCGTATCTCCACCCGGTCTTTGAACTTCTCCTGCAGCCGGGGGAAAAACTCTCTTTTCAGACGGGCACATTCGCGGCAGTCAGGAGTTCCGAACACCTCGACAACGAGCGCACCGGAGATCGGCTGGGTTCTGCGGGCAGTCGGCTGCGCCTGGCCCGGTTGTTCAGGCATATGCGCCGGTCCGCTCACCTTGCCCTTCACAAGAAGCCAGACAACCTGCGCGTCGGGGATGTTAGTTTCAAGGTAGATGCGGTCAGCAAAGGGGCCGCTGATGCCCTCAGCATCGTAGGTGATGCGCAGGGTGGATGTCTCCCCCGGTTTCAACGTGGCGCGCTCCAGACGCGCAAAGAGGCATTCGCAGGAGGTTCTGACCTTCCGGATGACGAGGTCCGCAACTCCGGTGTTTGTGAGCGTCGCCGATGCGCGCGACGCGCCGCCGGAAGGCACCTCGCCCAGGTCTATCTCCCACCTGTCAATCTCAAGCGCAGGACCGCTGTCTGCATGTGTTCTCGCTTTGGCGCGCAGGGAGGCAATCTCCATCCTGCGGTTTTCCTCTTTCAGATACGCCTCCACACGGCGGGCTGTGGCGGTGTCCTCTCCCACCGTATCGTTCAGGAGCACGAGGCGGCCGTCGATCCCCCTCAACTTCCCGCCGTCGTCAAAGTGGAATGTCGCCTCTCCGATGTGTTCGGCATTCTTCCCCGCCTGCACGATCAGGGTCGTTCCCACCTGCACCGGTTCAGGCAGGAGCGTCTGGCTGTGCCCTCCGACGATAAGGTCGATGCCGGGAACCTCCCGGGCGACCTTCTCGTCCTCATCGTATCCGCTGTGGGAGAGGACAATCAGCAGGTTCACAGAGGGACGCAGTTGTTCGATAACCCCCCGCAGGAGTTCAAGCGGTTCCCGCACGCCAAGTTCCGGCGCGAAGGAACGGTCAAAGAACTTGAACGCCGCAGGCGAGGTGATCCCTACGATGCCGACCTTGATGCCGGCAATCTCCTTCACGCGCGTGGCCGGGCACAGCGGTTTGCCGTCCGGTTCAGTGACCAGCGTAGCCGAGAGAAAGGGGAAGGTCGCGCGGGAGGAGACCTGCCTGAAGAACTCAAGACCGTGAAAGAACTCCTGGTCTCCCGGCACGCACGCGTCATACCCCATCCTGCTCATCTCCTCCGCAATGACAATCGCCCGTTGCCTGTCAGTGAACAGGGGAGAGAAGTCGCCGGCGTCGAGGAGGAGGACCGCCTGCCGCTCGCTGCGGTACTTCTTGATGACTGCCGCCCTTCGGGCAAGTCCGCCGTACAGACGGTTCGGGCAGGACGGGCACGGTTCAAGGATGCCGTTGGCAGAGTTCGTGTAAAGAACCGTGACGGCGGTGTCCGCAAAGGCGGCAGGAGCAAGGCAGGCAAGAAGCGCGAAGATGGAAAACCGTCGCCTCATTTCGCGGGGGCGGGAAGGGTGACCGCCGGCTGCGTCTCCGCGCGCGCATCCTCTCTTCTCTGTGCGAACACGGCAGCCGCCTGTTCAAGGGAGCGTATCAGGTTGTCTTCCGGACACAGGGGGCAGTCGTTGCGTCCGACCGGTTCAATCTCGCCCGTCTGAACCCAGTACAGGTCAAGGGTGACGAAAAACCCGTCCTTCCCTTTGCTGATGAATCCGGAGAACACCCACGGCACGCCGAGAAGTTTCCCCGCCTCCACGATGGAATCGCGGGACACGCAGTCGGACAGTTGTATGCCGTACCGCGCGAGGGTCTGTTCGGTTTCTTTCCTGCTGAGCATTGCGTACTGGCCCGTCTTCTCGTAGTGACTGCGCAGGAGGTCGGAGACCATTCTGCCGACCTCAGGCGGTATCCCGGCCTGCGTGTGGAGATCGACGACCGCGGCGCGGTCTTTCTGCTGGGCGACGCAACAGGCGCACCCCAGCGCAAGGATGCCTGCTGCCGTACCGAGTAGAGCGCAGTGGTTCATTCTCGCACAAAGTATACCACGCGTCAGGGTCTGAACGAACCCCGGCTGCCGACCGCCTCCAGTGTTGACACCTCAGATGGACGGTGATACGATTTCTCGTCGGGGGAGGCCTATGCTGGGGTTCGATGCGGAACAGTTCTTGAGAATCCCTGAGGAGAAGCGGCTTTTTGTGCGCATCCTCGTCGGCATCATCCTGCTCTTTCTCCTCGTGCTTGCCGTCCGTTCCTGCGGCCGTCCCGGACGGACGAGCGCCCGCGAGTATCTCCGCAAACTCTCTCTTCAGGACCCGAAGGCGCAGATTGACGGGCTCATTGGGTTGGCGCACAGGCGCGCCGTGAGAGCCGCGCCGAAGGTTGAGGAACTGCTCTTCTCGACGGACGATGAGCGGGTGCGGAAGGCAGCCGCCTTTTCGCTCTTCGTCCTTGACCGCAGCCGCTTCGACCGTTGCCTCGCTTCTGGAAAAGACGAGGTGCGCATCACCGCGCTGAAGGTGCTCATCGAGCGGGAAGGCGAAGAGAAAGCCGTTGAGCCGCTGACAGACGCGCTGAAAGGCGGAACGGATTCCGTGAAGAGGTTTGCCTTTGACCTTCTTGCCAGGCACCCGGGCGAGACGGTGTATGACGCGATGGCGTCTCTGGTTGAAGATGCGTCCGCGGACACATCCCTGCGGGTTGACGCGGCGCGGTTCCTCGGCGAGCACGGAGATGTCAGGATGCTCGTGCGCCTCGGAAAGTTTGTTGAGGATGTGCCGGCGTCAGACCGTTCCGCGGTGGTGGAAGCGGTCAGGGATGCGGTGAGGCAGATAGAGAAGAGGCATATGCACAGCGCCGCAGGATAGGCGCATCAGGAGGTGTGCGTGAGGAAGAAAGGGTTCACGCTCATCGAACTTCTTGTCGTCATCGCTATCATCTCGATGCTCGCCTCAATGCTCCTGCCGTCTCTCAGCAAGGCGCGGGAGCGGGCGAAGCAGGCGGTGTGCATCAACAACCTGAAGCAGGTCGGCCTTGCGCTGATGATGTACGCGGCTGACTACGACGGCTTCATCCCACGGTATGTTGACGGCGGTGCGGACACCGCGCCGTTTGTGGGCAGCCCCTGGCACTGCCACCTGACAGGCGACTTCGGCGGCGGAACGCCGACAGGCGTGTCCTACTTGCCGCGGCTGAAGCCGGGGAGGGAGAACAGCGTGTTGTGCTGTCCGACTGCGTTCCGGGAAGGCAACAGTCCGGAGGAGACCTACGGGATGAAGGCGACCAGCGGTCTGTGGGCTGATTCGCACAGGTTCATTTCATTGTATCCGCTGGGAGATCCGACGCCGGGCTACGATGGCAGTATGAGTTCCACGGAGTACGGGCTTGTCGCTGACGCCTCTCAGTCGGACGGAAGGGCGAGTTACTACTTCGGAGGAAAAGACGCCGCCGATGCGGCAGACCACCGGCTCTCCCTGCGGCACAACGGGTTTATGAACATCCTCTTTGCCGACGGGAGTGTCCGCTCCTGCCGCAGGGACTACGGGCTTTTGACCACCTACTTCGGCTCAGAGGTTGGTGTGGTCGACCCCTTCGAGTTTTAATATGACGCCGTGGATGACGAGGAAGAGGCGAACCGGTAAGAGGTCTCCTCTCAGACGGAAACCGCTGCGCAATCCCGGCGAATCTGTCCAGTTCGAAATCTTCTTCATTGTGTGTGACGCCCTGGCCGCAATCCTCGTTGTGTGCTTTGCTAGTATGGTTCTTCTTGTCCTGAGCGACTCACTTCTGGCGTAGTGTGGCCTTTGCCCACACCCTTTGATGGGTTTCTTACTGATTGCCGTTGCAGGTTGATGAGTTCAGGACGTTACTTGTCGGACGCAACGAATACACATTCCGTGACCTGGCAGTCGATAGCGTGTGCCATTTCGCAAAAACCGGCCCTGGCGGATCTCTGCGAGTATCTTCGGACGCATCCATACCTCTGAATACAGTTGAACTTCTTGCTTTTCTTGCGCCGTGCTCAGGAAGGGCAGATCCCCTCCGCCAAGCTGAAAAAGACCTGCGTATTGAGCAGTTCATCGTCCGCTGCACCAGAAAGGATTCTGCGCCTAATCCTCGTCGATGCCCCCTTCAGAGATGCGCCCGCCAAGCCGTTTCCTCGCGCCTGCGGGAAGCAGATGCCAGGGAAGGAAGGCGGTCTGTGCGACAATGGTGGGGACCACTGCGCTGCCGATGACGGCTGCCACGAGGAAGGAGTACTGCTCCTCTGTGACGATATGGTGCGAGAGACCGTAGAGGGCGGAGATGGTGCCGAAGGTGAGCCCTGTTGACATCATCAGGGTGTAGTACCACCGTTCCGAGCGCTCCCTGCGGAACTGCGAAATGACGGGGTACAGCCCGAATACCTTCGAAGCGACCTTGCCGCCCAGAAGGACAAGAAGCACCGCTGGAGCGGCCGCCAGTGGAGAGAGGGACACGAGGGAGCCCGCCCGGAGGAAGTAGAACGGGGTGAGAAACCCGACGGTGAGTGTCCGCATCCTCTTGATCCAGCGGTCTTCCCGGCCAGCGAACTCAGCCAGCAGTATCCCCGCCACATAGGCAGGCAGAACCGCCTCGCTCCCTGACCAGAGCGCGAGCGCGCCGAGTCCGAACAGCACGAAGATGACTCACTTTGCTCTGATTGCCGCGGTTCTGTTCCCGTAGACGCGCGTCAGGGATTTCGTGGCAAACGGGAAGAGTCCCAGGACGACAGCGCTCACTGCCGCGAAGAGAACGGTTCTGCCGGAGAAGGGCGCGAAGAGCAGCCCCAGGGCGATGACCGTCCCGAGGTCGTTGATGAAGCACGCTCCGAGAATACCCTTGCCAAACTCCGTCCTGTTGAGACCCATCTCAAGCATCACTGCGTAGACGACCGCCATCGAGGTGGTGGACAGCGCCACGCCGGCGAGCAAACTTGCCTGGACAGACCAGTGAAGGAGGTATCTGGCTGCTGCCGCGCACCCGAAGAACGGGGCGAAAAACCCGACAGCGCCGACAATGAACACCTCCTTTTTCTTGCTGGCGATGACCTTCGGGTCGAGTTCCGCTCCGGCGAGGAATGTGAGGAGCACGGCGCCCGATGCCGCGAGGAAGCGAACCCACTCGAGGTTGCTGCCCAGCGCGCCCTCTCCGATGAAATGGTTGGCGACGGCGGCAGCGGCGACGCCAACGCAAATCTCGATGAGCGCGATGGATATCCGCAGGTGGTACGCGATGATTGTGGAAAGAACAGCAAGTCCCAGCCAGATGGTCGCTGTCACAAACGCCTGTTCCACGGGATCCCTCCGTTCTGAGCAGAAATGCCGACGCAATGCGTCCGACTGCTCTGTCAAGAGGAGCGCGGGAAGGTAGCGGAAGGATACGACCGCGGGCTGGCACGCGAAAGACCTGTGCCTCCGCGAGATTCCCCTCGCGCTCCGGGTGAACCTCGTAGGAGTCATCAGGCCGTTGCGGCCGTCTTGCGGCGGACTCCATCGCCCGCTTACAGTGGCAAGTATTATAGCATATCTGTTGTCAAGGAAAAGGGGGAGTAACATCACCCTTCTTTCGGCGGATGTGGGGGTGGCTGGCGCGTGCGGGTTGTATTTCCTTCGTCAGGGAACGATGAGATGTGTGAATGTTCTTCACGCGGTGGGCTGGCAAAGAAGGCGGAGGAAGAGTACAATACTTTCCTGCGGCGCGCAGTGCGGAAGACCGGCCGGCATCCGTGCCGGACAGTTCAGGCCGCTAGCTCATCTGGCAGAGCACCGCCCTTTTAAGGCGGGCGTGGCGGGTTCGACTCCCGCGCGGCCTACATTTCAAACCCACTTGGAAGCGGGAGTCGAAAGGAGCGCGTTCTATGAGGTGCGAGCAGGTGCGAGCACCGAATGCGCGGATGGGCTGCGGGTCGAGGGATAACGAGACCTGTCTTGCAGCGGGCGGCGAGATGGTGAGCCGCCCCGGATGAGTCGGAGCGAAGCGGAGACCGCCAAATCCTGTACCGCCCACTTTCATACGACTCATCTGCGGGAGGGACAGGACTTGTGCCGTGCCACTGAGCAGGGATGCCGCCTACTTTTTCTTCACGCTTCACCTACGGAAGGAGCGCCTGTGAAAAGACACGCCGTATGGCTGTGCGCTGTGCTTGTTGCCGTTGCGTCGTACGCGCAGGAGACGGTTGTTGCGACGATTGGCAGGGAAAAGGTGACTGTCCAGCAGATTGACGAGCAGATGCGGCTGATGGGAGTCAGCGGCTACACATCCTTCGGAAACCTCCCTGCGGACCAGCAGCGTTCTCTCCTTGAACGGATTGTTGCCGAACGGCTGTTCTACCGGGCGGCGATTGACGAGAGGGTGAAACTCGACCCCGAGAACGAGAAGCGGCTGGACTTCGTCCGGAGGCAGGTGTTCGGCTGGCAGTATGTGGAAAACAAACTCAAAGCCGCACAGGTCACCGACGCGGAACTCAAGATCTACTACGACCAGCACAAGACAGAGTTTGAGCGTCCGGAGGCGCGGCGAATCTCCCATATCGTGGTGGCGACAAAGGAGGAGGCGGAGAAGGCGCTGGCAGACCTCAGGGCGGGAAAGGATCTGGCAGACCTTGCCGGACAGTTGAACATTGACCAGACAAGGCAGAACAGGGGGGCTATCGGCTGGGTGCGTAGACACATGCTGCCCGAGGAGTTCGAGAAGGAGGTGTTCTCCCTGAAACAGGGCGAATTCAGCGGCATCGTCGATACCGGTGCAGGGTTCCACATCGTCAGGGTGGACGAAATCAGACCCGCCGCCTCCCCGCCGTTTGAAGAGGTCAGGCCGCAGGTTGAGCAGAGGTATGACAATGCCCGGGTTGAGAAGATGGAAGAGCAGTTGCGCACGAAGTACCGCGTCACGATCACCCTGCCTTCAAGCGCCGCGCAGGAAGATGCGCGTCCCTGACACTGAAAGAGCGGCGCTTGCCGCCGCTGCCGCGCGGGAAGCAGGCAGATACCTTCGGGAGTCGCGGCGTTCCCCGCTCGCAGAGGCGGTCCTGCCGCACGATGTGAAACTGGAACAGGACCGCCGCAGCGAGGAGATGATCCTTTGCCGGATCAGCCAGGCGTTTCCTGACGACGGGTGGTTGTCCGAGGAGTCCGGAGAAAGACGTTCCGCGTCAGGGTATGTCTGGGTGGTAGACCCGCTTGACGGCAGCGTGAACTACTTTCAGGGCATCCCCCACTGCTGCGTGTCCATCGCGTGCAGGGGCAATAGCGGTCCTCTGCTTGGCGTCGTGTACGACTTTTTCCGGGACGAACTGTTTGCCGCGGAGGCAGGGAAGGGCGCGTTCTTGAACGGCTCGCGTATTCGGGTCAGCGCAACGCGGAACCTCTCGGAGGCGGTGATGGCGTTCGGCCTGATGAAGGATCCCCGAGAGATTGCGGCTGGGCTTGCGGTTCTCTCCCGTCTTGCCGCTCAGGTGAAGAAGGTGCGGATGATGGGCTCGGCAGCCCTTGACCTGTGCTATGTCGCATCGGGCAGGGCGGACCTTTTCGTCGAGTTCGGGCTGAAACCGTGGGATGTGGCGGCAGGCGCCTTGATTCTTGGCGAGGCAGGCGGTATCCTACAGGAGGAAGAGACGCAGGGGATGAGGATGAGTGTCGCATCCAACGGTCTGATCCAGCCGCGGTGGCGAGGAACGACCCGGCGCATACGCGGCGAGAAATAGGCGGTAGTTTCAGCGGGAGGGCGCGTGGCGCAGGAGAGCCGGCTTGCGGAGATAGAGGAAAGGTACCGGCTCGTCAGCGATGCCGTGACGGACGGCATTGTGATGCTTGACCGGCACAACGCCATTCTCTGGGCGAACCCTGCGGGAGCGAGGATGCTAAAAGCGTCGTCTCCCGACGAAGTGCAGGGCAGAAGTTTCCTGTCTTTCCTCTCTGATGCTTCCCGGGGCATGGCGATGGCAGAGATCGCAACCGTGTTCGCCGGCAGGCAGGGACAGATTGTGGAGTATGAGGTGAACGCGGCAGGAGGCAGACTCGTCTGGATTGAAGCGTCGGGGACCCTGACGCGGTACGAGGGCGAGCCGGCTGTCCTCCTCATGATGCGGGAGACAACCGACCGCCATCGGGAAGCAGACCAGATACGCGAGACCCAGCGGACGCTGTTCACGCTGATGAGCAACCTTCCCGGCATGGCGTACCGCCGCCGGCACGACCGGATGTGGACGATGGAGTTTGTCAGCGAAGGGTGTTTCCCCCTGACCGGCTACCACTCTGCGGAACTGTACCGCAACATCGGCGTCTCATACGCCAGCATCATCAATCCTGAGGATCTGCCGAACGTGGAAGGTGAGGTCCGCGCGGCGGTCATTGAACGGCGGCCGTACCGCCTCATCTACCGCATCACCACCCGTCAGGGAGAGGAAAAGTGGTTATGGGAACGCGGAAGGCCCATCTTCGGTTCCGACGGGAAGGATGTCGCCCTTGAAGGGTTTGTCGCCGACATCACGGAGCAGAAGCGGATGGAGGTGCAACTGCAGGAGGCGCTGACAAAGGAGCAGCAGGCGCTGGAAGGGATTGTGGAGGCAATCGGCAGAATCGTGGAAAAGCGCGACCCTTATACAGCTGGACACCAGCGCCGCGTCGCGCGTCTTGCGTGCGCGATAGCGGCGGAGATGGGCAGAACCGAGGAGTTCATCAAGGGGCTCCATTTTTCCGCGCTCATCCACGACATCGGCAAGATCTATGTGCCGTCGGAAATCCTGAGCAAGCCCAGCGTGCTGAACGAACTTGAGTACGGCATAGTCAAGACCCACACGGTGGTCGGATACGAGTGCCTGAGGACGCTGAAGTTTCCGTGGCCGATTGCGGACGTGGTGCTCCAGCACCACGAGCGGATGGACGGCAGCGGCTATCCAAACGGACTGAAGGGAGAACAGATCATTCTCGAGGCGCGCATCGTTGCGGTGGCAGACGCCGTTGAGTCCATCGCTTCCCACCGCCCCTACCGGCCCGCCTTCGGTCTTGAGCCTGCCCTGGAGGCGCTGGAAAGTGGGGTCGGAAAGTACGATGCTGAGATAGTCGCCGCCTGCCTGCGGCTGTTCCGGAGCGGGAGATTCTCTCTGTCGGACGATTCATACACCGGCGCAGCGCGGAAGGACAACCCTCCTGTCGTGCGATGACGGTTTCAGGATAACTGCCCGCCTTCGGGCGCGCCGAAAAAGATGGTCAAGTCAGACCGCTGGATCCGGAAGATGGCTCAGGCAGGGATGATTGAGCCGTTTTCTCCGGAGAAGGTGTCTGCCGGAGTTTCCTTTGGCCTCGGCTCGTACGGCTATGACTTCACCGCTGCTGATGAGTTCAAGGTCTTCGTCGGGAAAGGCCGCATCGGCCCCAGAACGGTCGCGCCGGATGAGTTTTGCGAGGTCAGAGGTCCTGTCTGCGAGATCCCTGCCGGCACCTTCTGCCTTGCGCGCAGCCGCGAGTACTTCAGGATTCCGCGCGATGTCCTTGCGGTCTGCTTCGGCAAGTCGACCTACGCCCGCTGCGGCATCGTCGTCACGGTCACCCCACTTGAACCCGAGTGGGAAGGCCACATTACCATACAGGTTGCCAACGTGTCCTCGGCGACCGGCATCGTGTACGCAGGAGAGGGCATCGGTCAGGTTGTGTTTCTTGCGGCGGAGTCGGTCTGCGAGCGGTCTTACCTCGACCTTGCCGGCAAATACCAGCGCTCCTCGGGCATCGTGCTTCCGAGGTGAGGCGCCTACCCGAGGACCTCTTCCGCAATCCGCGCCACGTATCTTCCTATGGCAAGGCAGGCGGTCAGCCCGGGCGACTCTATGCCGAGGCAGTTGATGAACCTGCCCTCCGCCACATGCGGCTCAGACCGTATGGCAAAGTCGGCAAACCCGTCATCAGGCCCCTGAAGTTTCGGCCTGATGCCGTACATCTCTGGCACAAGTTCCTCTTCCGCAAGAGAGGGCAGGTACCGTCTTGCTGCCTGCCAGAACAGGCGGCGCTTGCCTCCGTCCGGCGCATAGGACGCCTGTCCCGCCGATGTCGAGTACGGCGGCTGCCTCCTGCTGACATACTCCACATCCGGGCCGACGCGGAACCCGCCCCCCATCTTTGGCGTCAGGTGAATGCCGATGCCTGTCTTCCCCGGAATCGGGTAGATGAGGCGGGAGACGCCAATCTTGCGGTGGAGCGAGAAGTAGTCGCCCTTCGCCCAGTGGAGGCGGCAGGGTATCCCCGCCATCGTTGAGATGGCATCCGAGGAAAGTCCCGCGCAGTTGACAAGGCACCTGCACACGAACCGTTGCGCCGGACAGCCGGCAACCGTCACGGCGAGTGTCTTGTCGCGCGGCTCCACGGCGGCGACTCTGTGCCGCAGTCCGAGCAGTCCTCCTGCGTCGGAAAGCCGCCCCGCCAGCACCTCCATCAGCCGGTGCGCGCTGGTGAGCGCGGTGGTCGGGGTGAAAAGCCCCGCTGCAGCCCGGATGTCCGGCTCCATCCGGGACACCTGTGCGGCTGTCAGCATCTCAACTCCGGTGACGCCGTTTGACCGTCCCTGCCGCGCGAGATGCTCAAGCACGGCGGTTTCCTCAACGGTTGACGCCACGGTTATCTTGCCTGTGCGGCAAAAGGGGATGCCGTATCTGCCCGCCGCTTCTTCGAGGAGTTGTGCGCCCTCGACGCACAGGAGGGCTTTCAGCGAGCCGGTCGGGTAGTGGATGCCGCTGTGGACCACCTCACTGTTGTGCGAACTGGTCTCGGCTCCGATGCGGTCGTGCTGTTCAACCACGGCGACCGAGTATCCTTTTTCCGCCAGTTCAGCCCCCACTGAAAGGCCAACTGCGCCCGCGCCGATGACCATTGCGTCGAAGTCACACACAGGAAACCTCAGGAGCCATTCTCCAGTACCGCGATGGTTGCCTCCACATTGGCGATGCGTTCCTGAATGTCCGGGTGGTCGGAAAGAAGGTAGAGGAACCGCGGCGGCGTCGTTGCGGACTCCGCCTGCAGTTTCCGCAGGACCCTCACCATCGCCCGCGGGTCGTACCCCGCTTTCTTCGCGTAGATGACGGCGAGGGTATCCGCCCGGAGTTCCTGCTGGCGGCTGTACTTCAAGAGGGTGAGCGTGAAGGTGGCGTCCACCGCCTTCTGTATGGCTGCCGCCCTGTCGCTGCCGAACAGCATGCGCGCCGGGATTGAGTAGAGGATGGTTGACTCAAGCCGGTGGACCGAGTCGCGGGCGGCGATGTGTCCGATTTCGTGCGCGATGACGCAGGCGGTCTCCTCATTGTCAAGCCGGGCAACGAGCCCGGTGTGCAGGTAGACGAATCCGCCCGGGATGGAGAACGCATTGATCTCCTTGTTCTCCACAAGGCGCACCGTATACGGCAGTCCCGGACGGTCAGACACCGAGGCGAGTCGGGCGAGCATCGCCGTGTACACGGGAGGCACCGGTTCGATGATCTTCGACCCGGCAGTTATCTTTCGGTCAATGGCGACGCCGAGGTCAATCTCGTCCTGTTCCGAGTACATCGTGCGCTCCGTCTTCTGTGTCAGAGGGTTCTGGTAGGTAGCGCATCCAGCCAGGAGGCATCCCAGCGCGAGAAGAAAAGCACGTTTTCCCATCCGTTTCCTCACTTTCCGACGCAGAACCGCGAAAAGATATCTGCAAGCACGTCTGCGCGCACGGACTTCCCGCTTACTTCGTCGAGGTATCTCGCCGCCGCTTTCAGATGTTCCGCGGCACACTCATCCGGAGCATCTTCCTTCAACGCCTCGGCAATCTCCTCGGCGCACCGCCTCAAGAGGTCGTCCTGCCTGACCGAGAGAAACACGGCGCCGGATGCCGCCGTATTCTGTCCCACCGCGCAGGCGTGGAGTTTTTCCTCAAGTTCCGCGATCCCCTTGCCGGTCAGCGCTGACACTTCGCATATCTGCCCGTCCGGAAGACGCCAGGCCGAAGGGAGCCGCAGTTTCCTTGGCAGGTCCGCCTTGTTGACGACGTACAGGCAGGCGCGCCTGCGGCTTGCCCTGATGAGCCGCCGGTCATACTCGCTCAGTGGCCTGCTGCCGTCGAGGACAAGCAGGGTGATGTCCGCCCTGCGCATCCACCAGAGCGCCTTTCTCACTCCCATCCTCTCCACCGTGCCACGCACCCTGCGTATGCCCGCGGTGTCAATGATTCGAACAGGCACCCCGCGCACCGCAATAGTTTCCTCTATGGCATCGCGCGTGGTTCCCGGTATCTCCGTCACCAGGGCGCGGTCTTCTCTCAGCAGTGCATTCAGGAGGCTTGACTTGCCGACATTCACCCTGCCCACAATGGCTGCCTTCACTCCGTCGGCACACAGCCTTCCTCTGTGTCCCTCGTCTCTGAGGGCGTTCACCTGCGCGAGCGCCTCCTTCAGCCGGAGCCGGAACGCGGATGCGTCTCCCTGCGAGAGGTTCTCGTCCGGAAACTCGATGCCCGCTTCCACGACGGCGCGCAACGACCGGATTGCCTCGCGAAGTGCCGCGAGGCGGCGGGAGACCTGTCCGGTGAGCGCAGCCACCGAGGCGGCGAGCGCCTCGGTGGTCTGGCTGTGAACAATCTGCAGGACGCTCTCCGCCTGCGCGAGGTCAATCCTTCCGTTGAGGAAGGCGCGCATTGTGAACTCGCCTGGTCTTGCCGGCCTTGCGCCGTGCCTGACGCAGGCGGACAGCACCTGCCGCGTTGCGGCGATGCCGCCGTGGCACCCGATCTCAGCCATCTCCTCCCGCGTATACGAGCGGGGAGCCGCCATCCGCGTCACCAGCACCTCGTCGAGAATGCGGTCGTCCTCCACAATGTGTCCGTACCGGACGGTATGGCTTTTCTGCGGTGCGGTCCTTCGGCGGTTCGGCCGGAAGATTTCCGAGATGATTCTCGGCGTAGCCGGACCGCTCAACCGGATGATGGCAATGCCCGCAATGCCTGCCGGCGTCGAGACGGCACAGATGGTGTCTGTATCCTCGGTCATCGTGAGGCAGGGTAGCCGAAGGCAAAAGGCGTGTCAAGGTCTTTGCGCTTCCGGTGCGGCAGCCGTGCTACAATACCAGCGTGGGACGCATCGGCAAGCCCCCTCGCGTCAAGAGGTTCTGCGGCATGCTCTTCCGGAAGGACGAAGACGCCGCGAAGGCGATAGAGACGCTTTCCCGGTCGTGGGGAGAGGTGGACCTGTGCGCAGGCCCGTTTCCGTTTTCCTTCACCGACTACTATGCCGCTGAGATGGGTCCGTCTCTCCAGCGCGTCTTTGTCTCGTTTGGTCCGCTTGTCTCCGCTGAAAGGATGGCGGAGTGGAAGGCGTTCACCAACCAGATTGAGCAGCAGATGGCTGAAGGCGGCAGACGCACGGTGAACCTTGACCCCGGATGCCTGGACTGCGCGAAGGTCATCCTTTTCTCCACGAAGGACTTTTCCCATCGGATACATCTCGGGTCGGGGATATATGCAGAGGTGACCCTCGTCTACCGCGGTGGAGAGTTTGTCTTCCTGCCGTGGACCTATCCGGACTACCGTTGCGAAGAGTACCTCTCTTTTTTCCGGTCTGCGAGGGAACGCTTCAAGAAACAGGCGTCAGAACTCGGCCGCACACCGCAGGCGATGCCCATGAGTCCTCTCACAGCGGACGCGGATAGACAAAAACCTCTCTGAACGCCTCCGCGTACGTCACCCCTGCCTGGTGCCCCCGAAACGCCGCGACCGCGGTCACCGATTCGTCAATGTCTGACCCCAGAATCCCGTCCTGCGACGCCTGCGTGTGCAGGGCTTTCAGTTTCAGATCAAGCACCGAGGAGATATCAACATACACATTGACATCAGACAGGGGACGGTGGCAACTTTCACCGAGCCATAACCGGGTCACCACAGGTTCTCCCAGTTCCTTCACGCGGATGGGTTCCGCCGCCTGCTGAACCGCCGGTTCTATGATGGAGCCGAGGAAGTTGTGGTCAAGGTGCCTGCGGTCAGAAGGATTGCTGATGACGACATCGGGCCGCACCGCGCGAATGGAGCGGAGAATCTCCTCATACGCCGCCTGTGCGTGGGCAGAAAGGGCTCTGGTGGGAAAGGGAAGCATCCGCCGGTTGCCCTTCCTGATGCCGAGCACCGCGTCGGCGGCTTCCGACTCCTGCTGCCTTATCAGGCGCATCTTCTCGTCTTCTTCGCGGGACGCGGCAGCCGCTCCGCCTGTGGTGAGAGTGAGCACGAACACCTCGCCTCCCTCGCGGCACAGCCGCGCCGCGGTGCCGGCAGAGATGACCAGCATATCATCGGGATGGGGCTCGACGCAGAGAATCCTCTTGAACGGGAGTGGTGCCATGTCCGCTCCTTTCGTCTGTGCAGATATCCTACTCCGGCCGCGCCTGCCGCGCAAGTCGCAGGATTGACACACGCGCCCGACGGTACTATAATGGCGTCATCGGGGGATTAGCTCAGTTGGGAGAGCACCAGGCTGGCAGTCTGGGGGTCAAGGGTTCAAATCCCTTATCCTCCACCCGTCTTTTTCCCGGTCTGCTTCCTGCGCTATAATGGTCTGGCCGAATACGGCGGCTTACTGCACCTATGCGACACTTGTTCTGTGCATGTGTCATCGGTCTGCTCGGTATCCTCGGGTGCGATGCGGCAGGGCAGCAACGGGAGACGGTTGTCTCCGGAGCGTCTGGTTCAGATACCTCCGTGGTGTCGTACGCGGCCAGGAGGCTGGAGGCAACCTTCACGGACACCGGCGTCCTCTGCATCGTCTTGACAGGGGATGTGCGGATTTCCTACGAAGATGTTCTCATCACCTCGCAGGATGCGCGGCTTGACGGAGACCGCGTGTCCGCAGGCGGCAGGGTGTTCCTTGTCACTCCGGTCGGCACCTTCTCCGCGGACAGCGTCTCCTACGACATCGCGCGCAGGGACGGCACGCTGTCGGACGCGCGCCTTGAGGCAGATCCGTTCTACGGCAGGGCAGAGCGGCTTGAAGTGACCCCGGAAGGTGCCGTCCTCGAGGAAGGATTCTTCTCCACCTGCGACAAAGACCCCCCGCACTACCGGCTGCAGGCGCGCCGCATCAAGTATGTGCCTGACAGGTATGTGAGGGCTGAGAAGGTGCGGATAGTCATTGGCGACCGGTGGACCATTCTTTACGTGCCTCGGCTGACCATCGACCTGCGGGAGAGGGAGCCGGGTTTCTCGTTCCTCCCGGGGTTCAGGACGCGACTTGGCGGCACCACAAGTGTTGAACTCCGCCAGTCGGTGTCCGACTCTTCCGACCTTGCCGTATCGGAGAAACTGTATGTTGCGAGAAGCGGCTACGGCGTCGGCGCAGGGCTCTTCTGGCCCTCGGAGAACCTCCGTGTTGAAGGGCTCGCATTCAAGGAGTGGGACACAGACAGCGTGTCGCTCGGTGGAATCGGCAGATACCGGATGTTGTCCCGCAACCGTTTCGGGGAAGGGCAGGCCATCCTTGACTGGAGATGGATGGAAAGCGAGGAGTTCTTCGACGACTTCTTCCACAGGGACTTCGTCCAGTTGTCGCAGATGTACAATCATCTCTACCTGGCACAGCGGTTTTCCGGCGGCACGCTGGATGTCTGGGTCCGCGACAACGCGCGGGACCCGCTTCTCACTGCGGAGAAACTGCCGGAGATGCGCTTTCACGCGCCTGCGGTTGCCTTTGGAGGCGGCAGGTTCTATCTGACCCACACGGTTGAGGCGGCGCGGTGGTCGGTGCCGTCGGGCGACTTCGACAGGATTGCGGGAGAGATGCGAATTGACACAACATATCCTGTGGAGGCAGCGGTCGTCAGGCCGTGGGTGACCGTCGGCGCTGCATACTACCGCGCGGATGGTCTTGACACAGCCAATCTGGCGGAGGAGGCGGGCGTTGCGGTGTCCGCGCTCCTCCTTCGGGAACATCGTTCCGGGATGAAGGAGTTTTTCACGCCAGAACTCTCTCTCTTCGGCAGGTCCGCGTCGAAATCGCCCGAGGAGTTGCCTGCCGTTGTGGATGGCAAGGAGCCGTTGCGCGACGGCGCGTTTGTGCGGATATCGGGCGACTGGAACTTTTACGCGGCAGGAAAGGCGGACAGTCGGCTGACCCTCTCCGGCGAGTACGACCTTTCCCGGCAGGAGGCGGGCACGGCGCGGCTTGCGTACGACTTACATCCGTCTGCTTCCGTGACGGTGGTCGGCGAGCATGTGTTCGACCTGAAAAAGGGGGAGTACTCGTTCGGCGCGGCGGACGTGGTGGTCAGACGCGGCGGGGTCATCCTCTCCGCCGGACCGCGCACGATTGCCGGCGAAATCAATGGTGTGGAGGCGTGCGTTCAGCGCGCCTCCGCAGACAACTGGGGGTGGCAGGTGGGATCTTCCTACGACTTCCGCAGCGCCTCGTTTGTCTCGACGAATGTGAGCGTCTGGAAGAAACTCCATTGCTGGACGGCGGAGGTTCGCGTCGGAAGGGACAGGGACAATGTCTCCGTGTCTCTTGTGTTCGTCCCGTCCGCGTTTCGCGCTCCAGACGTCTGGAAAGAGAGGTTCCTGAGATGGGAATGACGAGGAAAGACGGCAGGTCAGCCGGCAGTGTGAGGGCGGTCAGGATACAACGCGGCTGCATCAAGCACGCGCTTGGTTCCTGCCTGTTTGAGATGGGAGACACGCGAGTGCTGTGCACCGTGACCAGCGAGGAAAAGGTGCCGCAGTTTCTCGCGGGTTCCGGAAGCGGGTGGGTGACCGCGGAATATGGGATGCTTCCCTCGTCGACCATCCAGCGGGTTGCGCGCACCTCGCACCTGAGCGGCAGGAGTCAGGAGATACGGCGGCTCATCGGCCGGTCGCTGCGCGGCATCGTTGACCTGAAGAAACTCGGTGAGCGGACCCTCATTGTGGACTGCGATGTGATACAGGCGGACGGGGGCACGCGAACCGCATCTGTCAACGGCGCGTTCGTCGCGCTTGTTGACGCGCTGCGCCGCCTGAAAGAGAAGAAACAGGTCTCACTGCCAGTGCTCCGGGACTATCTCGGCGCGGTCAGCGGGGGCATTGTGCAGGGGGTCGCGCTGGTTGACCTCGACTACCAGGAGGACTCGGAGGCGTCTGTTGACTGCAATGTGGTGATGACCGGCAGGGGGTTGCTCGTTGAGGTGCAGGCAACAGGAGAGGGGCGTCCGTTCAGCAGTCAGGAGTTTGACCAGATTGTGCGCCTGTGCGCAGACGGCATCAGGCAGGTGCTTTCCGTCGTAAAGGGGGCTGTGGGCGATGACGCGGCGTCTCTACTGGGCAAGTAAGAATCAGCACAAGATTCTTGAGGCGCGGCGGATTCTCGGGCACACTCTGTGGGAGATTGTCCCGTGCCCGCAGGATATCGCCCTTCCGGAGGAAGAGGAAGAGACCTTTGAGGGCAATGCCCTCCTGAAAGCCCGCGCGCTCGCAGACAGGGTGAACGGACCTGTCGTTGCCGAGGATTCGGGATTGGTGGTCGCCTCGCTCGATGGGAAGCCGGGAGTGAGGTCGGCGCGGTTTGCGGGACCCGGCGCGGACGATGCGCAGAATATCGCCCTGTTGCTGCGTCTTTTAGAGAGGTTTCCCGCCAGAGAGCAGAGGAAGGCGACTTTTGTGGCGGTGGTCTGTCTTGTGGAAGACGGAAGGGAGAGGTTCTTCCGCGGGACGGCGGACGGCTATATCGCGCGCGCTCCGAAGGGGACAGGCGGATTCGGCTACGACCCGGTCTTCGAACCTGCCGGCGCCAGCAGGACGTTCGCCGAACTGAAGCCGGAAGAGAAGGACGCCGTCAGCCACAGGAGCATTGCGCTACGTCGCCTCGCGGAGTATCTGGCATCGAAAGGATGACGCATCGTGCCGGGAGCGGGTTGATTCCGTCGGCGCTCGGGGGTACAATAGATCTGCGGCAGATGTGTCTGGCATCAGGCGGGGTAGCTCAGTGGTAGAGCAGCCGGCTCATACCCGGTATGTCTGGGGTTCGACCCCCCATCCCGCCACCCGTGCAGACGCGGAACGCGGGGACTGCCCGATGCAGGCGCAACGGTTCATCTGTGACGGCATGCTGGGGAAATTGGCAAGGTGGCTGCGGCTTGCCGGATACGACACAATGTACCTCAACACGCCGGACAAGATGCGTCTGGTTCGCATCAGCCGCAGTCAGGGCAGATGCCTCCTCACCAGAGATACCCGTCTTGCCGCGCGTTTCCCCGAGGAGGCGTGCCTCATCTCCTCAGACAGGTTCGGGGAGCAGTTCAGGCAGGTGCGGGACAAGTTCCATGTCCAGATTGTTCCGGAGCGTCTTGGTACCAGATGCTCTCTCTGCAACGAACCGCTCGTTTCCGTTGCCAGAGAGGCGGTTGCCGACAGGGTCCCCGCGTACACCTGGGCCCGGCAAAAGGAGTTCAGAGAATGCCCTGTCTGTCGCCGCGTGTACTGGCAGGGAGACCACTGGAAGCGTATGAAAGAGGTGTTCTCTTCCCTTTGACGGGGGTGGGATCAGGTCTCCCGGTCTTGCCCTGTGCGGAGGAGGCGTGCGTCGCCGCGTCTCCGGGAAGGAGGGTGCGTGTACACGAAACAGCAGCGTTCGTTGTTGCTGCGCCTTGCGCGGGAGACGATTGAGCGAGTTGTGTCAGGCAGACCTCTTCCGGATTCCCCTTCTGATGACCCAGCGCTCAGCGAGAAGCGAGGCGTGTTTGTCACGTTGAGGAAGCGCGGACAGTTGCGCGGGTGCATCGGCCAGATTCTTCCCTCGCAGCCCCTCTGGGAGGCGGTCAGGGCGATGGCGGTTGAGGCGGCGACAGGAGACCCGCGGTTTTCTCCGGTCACGCGCGATGAACTGAACGAGATTGAGATAGAGATCTCCGTGCTGAGCGTGCCGAGACGGGTGAAGGACGCCGGTGAGATCACGCTCGGGAGTGACGGGGTCATCGTGCGGCAGGGTTTCAGGACAGGCGTCTTCCTTCCGCAGGTTGCGGAGGAGACCGGGTGGAGCAAAGAAGAGTTTCTCAACAACCTGTGCAGCCACAAGGCGGGACTCCCCGCCGACGCGTGGAGGCGTCCCGAGACGGAACTTCTCACCTTTCAAGCAGAGGTGTTCTCTGAGGGAGAAAGATGAGCCAGCGGCTGCTTCTCCACATCTGCTGCGGCATCTGCGCCATTGGACCTGCGCAGGCGCTGTCCGACAGGTACGAGGTAGTCGGCTTCTGGGCGAACCCGAACATCCAGCCAGCCGAGGAGTACGAGGCGCGCCGTGCGTCCGCGAGGGAGTCGTGCAGACGTCTTGGCATTCATCTTCTGGAGGATACCGGGTGCACCCCGTCTTTCTGGCGGGAGCGCGTGGAGCAGGCGGACAAGGAAGGCAAGAGATGCGAAGAGTGCTACCGGGTGCGGCTTGAGCAGACCTGCCGCGCCGCCGCCCGCGATGGTGTCCGCTTTGTCTCCTCAACTCTTCTTGTCAGTCCTCACCAGAACATGACGGTTCTGAGGGAGGTGGGACTGGCTTCCGCATCGGCGTACGGGGTCTGTTTTATCGGCGAGAGTTTCAGGTCTCTCTTCGCAGAGTGTCACCGTCGCGCCAGAGAGTGGGGTCTTTACAGGCAGAAGTACTGCGGATGTCTTGCCGGAAAACGCGAGGCGGAAGAGAAGAGGAGAAAAGATGAGCAAGGTCGAGTTCGTTGAGGTTCGCACGACCCTTCCATCCCGCAAAGGCGCAGTCAATCTCGGGCGGCAACTGGTGAACCAGCGTCTGGCGGCATGCGTCCAGATTGCTGTGGTTCACAGCGTCTACAGGTGGAAGGGTAAGGTTGAGGAGGCAAAAGAGTGGCTCTGTGCCGCGAAGGTTTCGGGAAAGATGTTCCCTGCGGTTGCCCGGTTCATCTTGAAGCGCCATCCGTACGAGGTGCCTGAGGTAGTTGCCGTGCCGATGACCGCCTTTTCTCCGTCGTACCGCGGGTGGCTTCGGGATTCGCTTGGGAAGGAGACGGTAAAGAGGTGAACGTCCTGCGCCACCGCCCTGCGGGAACAAAAGGGCAGGCAACCCTGTCTCACCTGCTGGACAGGACTAAACCGTTGTGTCAGATGTCTGTCTAATAGATGGAGTGGGACAGGAGGTGGACAATGAAAGGAATGGCGAGGTTGCTGGTGTGTGGTGTTGTGCTCTGCGCGTTCGCGGCGGGTTCCTGCCCGGAACTCTGCGCGCAGACCGCGGGGAATCTTCCTTCTCCCATCGTTGGCAATATGCCGGCTGGAGGCGGAACCACTACTGCGCGTACTGCTGCGTCGCGGATTTCCTCACGCCGCACCTCGACGACTGGCACGACAATCAACAGCACCACAAACAGTTCCGGCTTGAATGTGGACTGGCTGGTGATGAGCATTCTGGGCAACTTCCTGAGGCACCCCAACGCTGAACTGCGCAAGCAGGCGATCCAGGCGCTGGTGTCAAACCTGACGGGCGGGACAGGCACGACCGGCACGTCCACGACAGGGGGCACCTCGCTTTTTGGCAACACAGGGACCTCGACGTATGGCACGAACTACAGCTCGACGTCCAGCACAACCAACAACACGACGACCAGCCCTGTGCTGTACATCCCGGACCTGTACGCGCTGTTGAACGATCC
>Ga0073932_1003331_pt1 | contig 21850 bp, 15 predicted proteins | sample DewCreD2012metaG_FD_76967 | JGI IMG/M metagenome (GOLD analysis project Ga0073932, IMG submission 76967) | Hot spring sediment bacterial and archeal communities from British Columbia, Canada, to study Microbial Dark Matter (Phase II) - Dewar... ...
CGAATAGGTGTAGCTGTTCGCTTGCGTTCCGGCCAGCCTGAAGGTCAGCGCGATTTGGCTGTTGGCCACGGCTAAATTGGCCTTGGCGATCGCCTGTGCCGCCAAGGTCGCCATGCCGCCATTGCCGGCGGCCCAGGAAGCGGCCGTCGTGTCGAAGACGATCAGCACGTCGATGATTGTCGGCGTGCCGTCGGCATTCGCCACGGGCGGCGAATCGCTCGTCTCGCCATCCTCCACCGGCCCCCCTGCGGCGAGCGCCGCGGCTTCGTTCTCCTCGTCTTCCGGTACGCGTGCCGGCAGGTCGCCCACGAAAGGCTTCTCGCGAGGATCGATCTCCAGGCTGTAACAGACACGGTCGTCATTGCGCCAGCGCAGTTCATAGTCCAGCACCTTCTCGTCGTCGCGGAGCCACGCCACCAGCCCTTGTCGACTGGCCGATATCGCGAACGGGCTGTGCTTGTGGCCCTCGATCTGGCCCACAAAAGACATCGTGCCGTTGATATCGCAGGTCACCTTCTGGACGTTCAGCACGTAGCACCGATCGTCGAAGAAGTCCACCCGCATCCGCGATCCGACTTTGAGTGGCGTCGCACGTCCCAACAGGTCGCGGTCCACCGTGACCGCACGCGACCGCTTCAGCGCCGGCTCCGGCAGGGGCCAGGACGTTGCCGCATCTCCGGCGAGCACCAGGCGGTGGACGACCTCGCCCTGTTTCACCGCAGCGGCCCGATCGCCAGGCGGCAGATCTCGATCCGAAGGTTCGACGGGTCTGGCCGCCTCGGCGTCCGACGCGTCCGGAAGACGCTGCTCCGCGGGACCCGGCAACGCCTCCGTCTCCGTGGCCGCCTGCCGGTTCGCGGCACCCCAAGCGCTTGAGGCCTCTCCCGCGACTGTCGATGAAGAGGGTGCGGATCGCGTGCTGCCCGGTGGCTGCGTCAAAACTCCGAGCACGGCAACGGCAAGACCGATCCCCAGCAGGAGGCAAAGCGCCGCAGCCGCCCGTGTCGAGCGGTTCGGCAAGCGTGACGTGCTCATGGATGAACTCCTACCCGCGCTGCAGAACAGGATGACCGACCTCGCGCAGTCATGGAGCGTGCGGCGATCAACAGCGCCCGCCTCTTAAGGCATGTTACTCCACTCGGAAAGGAAGACGCAAACGACGGGCCTCCCGATAAGCGGAATTATCGCGGGTCTCAGGAAACTACGGGTGTGCACTGGTGCGGTGGACCTGCGAAACTACAGGAAGCGCCGCAGTTCCTCGATGCGCCGCTCGATTTCCTCGGGCGGGAGATGCCGGTATCGTTCGGGCAGGAACCGGGCGTCGGTGCATTCTTTCACGGCCGCCAAGTCCATGAACTCCAGCTTGCGCGTATGCGCATTGGGACGCACTTCGGCGAAGACTTCGGCGAGCGTTTCCCTCAGCGGCTGGCGCGGTTCGGGCGCCAGTTCGTGCCGGCGCAACGCCCGGACCAGGATGCCTTCGATCTCGTTTCCGCCCAGCGTCAAGCCCGGAGGGATCTCGAGCAGATCGGACTCGGCAACGGGGACTTTCAGTTTCTTGCCAATGGACAGGAGCAGGGCCCGCACCTCCTCGGGTGTCTCCGGCGGAAAGAGCGGGATGTGCACATCCAGCCGCCCCTGCCGCTTCAGGTCCACCTCGAGCAGATCCGGTCGCGACGTGGCGAAGACCCAGAGGATCCGGCCGCGGTTGCGCGTGTCGGACATCTCTTTGGCCAGCATCGAATACACGCGCCCGGAAAGCCCGCTGTCGCCGTCCCCCCCTTCGCGTTTTCCCGCCGCCTGGTCGGCCTCGTCCACGAAGACGACGACCTGGCCCAGCGCGCGCAGGATCGCGAAGATCTTCTCCAGATTCGATTCGGTGGCGCCCACCCAGCGGTCGCGGAAATTCTTCAGGACCACGCAGGGGATGCCCAGTTCGCCCGCCCAGCACGAGACGATGAAGGTTTTTCCCGTGCCGATCCGTCCCGCGATCAGGTAGCCCATGGGCAGGGCATGCAGCCGGCCGCGCTTGAGCAACTGCGCGTCCTCCCGCAGCCAGTCCTTGACCGCCTGGTGGCCGGCGACGTGATCCAGCGTGAAGGGCGATTCGAGGAAATCCAGGAGCCCCTGGCACTCCTTCTCGATCGCGTCCTTTTTCATCCGCGTCAACCAGGCCGCGGTGATCTTGTCCTCGTTGCGCAATGCGAGCGCGACGACGGTATGCGCGCCGACCCGGCTCAAGCCCGTCAGGCGCCGCGCCAGGACGTCCAGCGGCACCTCGCACCGCTGTGCCAGGTCGGGAAACTCGCTTTTCCCCAGCGCCTCGACATAGGCGCGCATGTCGGCTTCGTCGGGGAGCGGAATCTTCAACTTGGCCGAATGCGGGTTCTCGACCACCAGGCCGTTCAGGTCATGGAGTCCCTCGGTGATCAACACGGTGGCGATGTTGGACTGTAGGATCGCGGGATCGTTGGCCCACCCCAGCACCTTGACGACATTGCTGCTGAACGAACCGCCCAGGGCCAGGGGATCGCCGCGCGGCACCACGAACTCGGCGAAATCGATGACCAGCGCGATCTTGCTCGGCTTCGACGAACCGGCGCGCAGCGTTGACAGGTTCAACGTGCGCAGGAGGTAGCGGTCCAGCAAATCCAATGCGGGGCCCGGCTCGCGCGTCTGCGCCAGTTTCAAGGCCTCGCCGTCGCCGATCTGCTGCAGCCAGTCGCCCCAGTCGTCGGCGCCCTTGGTCGGACGGATTCCGCGGCCCCGATCGTAGTGCAGCACGATGTCGTAGCCATCGAACATCACCTCGTCCAGGTAGGTCTTCAACGGCAGCAACCGGCCGCCGGGCGAAGGGACGAGGTCGAAGATATTGCCGTGGATCACGAACTGCGAGACGGCGCCCGAACGAAACAGGCTCCGCATTTCCTGGCACCAGGCCGGCAGCATCGCGCTCATGCAGGGGGACCCTCGAGGACTTCGCGGACTTTCGCGACCAGGCCCTGCGGCGAAAACGGCTTCTGCAGGAAGGCCGTCCCCGGGTTGACGACGCCGTGATGGACGATCGTGCCCGACGTGTACCCGGAAATATAAAGGATGCGCAAGTTCGGGTAACGCTGCCGGATCCGGCGGGCCAGTTCGCCGCCCCCCATCTCGGGCATGACGACATCGGTGACCAGCAGGTCCAGGCGGTCCAGCGCCTCGCCGATGCGCAGGGCATCCTTGCCATCCGTGGCCTGAACGACCCGGTACCCCTGATGGCCCAGCACCGAGGAGATCAGCTCGCGAACCCCGTCCTCGTCCTCGACCAGCAAGACCGTCTCGTTCCCGCGCACCGCGGCGACCGGCGTCTTGGCGGCCGGCGCGGGCTGCCCGGACGGCGCTCTCGGCAGATAGATCTTGAAGACCGTCCCGTGTCCGGGCTCGCTGTACACGTAGATGTTCCCGCCGCTCTGTTTGACGATGCCGTAGACCACGGAGAGCCCCAGCCCCGAACCCTTGCCGACCTCCTTGGTCGTGTAGAAGGGCTCGAAGAGGTGCAGGCGCGTTTCTTCGTCCATGCCCCTGCCGTTGTCGCTGACCGCCAGCATGACGTAGGATCCGACCTTCGAACCGACATGCGTCCGGACGTAACTTTCGTCGAACTCGACGTTGGCGGTCTCGATCGTCAGGCGGCCTCCGGCCGGAAGGGCATCGCGCGCATTGAGCGCGAGGTTGAAGATCACCTGCTCGATCTGCCCGGGATCGGCGACGATGCGCTGCAGATCGGGGGCGAGCGCCAGCTCGAGTTTGATGTCCTCGCCGATCACCCGGCGCAGCATCTTCTCCAGCCCCTGCACGGCCTGGTTCAGGTCCAGCGTGCGCGGCTGCAGCATCTGGCGACGGCTGAAGGCCAGCAACTGGCGCGTCAGATCGGCCGCACGCTCGGTCGCCCGCTGGATGTGGGCGCAACTGTCACGGCGCGAATCCCCCTCCGGCAGCTTGCTCATCAGCAGGTCGTTGTAACCGGAGATGATCATCAGCAGGTTGTTGAAGTCGTGCGCCACGCCGCCAGCCAGCCGCCCCACGGATTCGAGGCGATGCGACAGCCGCAACTGCTCCTCCAACTGCCGGCGCTCGGTCGTGATGCGGAAGAGCACCGCAATGCCGCCCGGCCGGGGGTAGACATGGACGTCGTACCAGTTCTTGTAAGGCGCCTTCTCGAAGAGGGTCTCGAAGGCCAGGGCCTTTCCGTCCTGCAACACCTGTCGGAAATTGCGTTCGAAGACCGATCCCGCCATCTCCGGAAACGCCTCGCCAAACGGCCGGTCCATCAGGTCCTCGCGCCTGCGCTGCAGCAGATGTCCGGCGGCGGAGTTGACGTAGGCGATCCGAAGCTGGCGGTCGAGCAGGAAGAAGCCGGCGTCGAGGCGTTCCAGCAGCGTGTCGGTTTCGCTGGTCTTGAGCTGCAGGGCCGCTTCGGCCTGTTTGCGGTCGTCGACGCTCCGCGCCACGGCCAGCACGCACGCCCGGCCTTCCCAGTCGACCGGCGACAGGCAGATCTCCAGCCAGCAGGTCCGCCCTTCGGCGTCCACGGTCGGCCAATCGAACCGCTGCACCACGCCGCTGGCCGCGTGGCGGATGCGCTTCACGGCCTCCTCTTTCGTATGCGGCGGCTCGTTCTTCTCGAATTGGCGCAGCGACAAGGCCAGGGCCTGCTGGCGCTCCATCCCCCAATGGCGACAGGCCTGACGGTTGAGAAAGAGCAGTTCGCCGCTCTCGCCGTCGTGAACGAAGATCGGTTCCTGGAAGGCGTCCAGCAGATCGCGCACCGACTGATCCCGCTCGCTCAAGAGACATCCCCCAGCCGCTGGACGGACCGGCCGCATCGAAGCCGGCAACCTTGATGTACCCGATCCGTCGAAGCAATCCAGTTCATCCCGCCAGGACGAAGAAGAACGTCGCGCCCGCGCCCGGACGCCCCTCCGCCCACGCCTTGCCGCCGTGCCGCGCGAGAATCCGCTGCACGGTCGCCAGCCCGATGCCGTGGCCCGGATACTCGTCCGCCGGATGCAGCCGCTGGAAGGGCACGAAAAGCCTGCGCACCTGCGTCATGTCGAAGCCCGTTCCGTTGTCGCGCACGAAATAGGCCTTGGCGCCCCCCACCTGCTCCCATCCCACCTCGATCCGTGCGGGCGAGCGTCCCGCAGTGAACTTCCATGCGTTGCCCAGCAGATTCTCCATGACGATGCGCAGCAGCCGCGCATCGCCTTCGCAGCGCATGCCCGGCGCGATGGCCACGTCGACCTCGCGGTCCGGCCAGGCCTGCCGAAGCTCCTCCGCCACGGCGCCCGCCAGGCTCGAGAGATCGACCGGTTCCCGGTGCAGCTCCGCACGGAGCACGCGCGCAAGCTTCAACAGATCCTCGATCAACTCGTCCATGCGCCGAGCCGCCGCGCGGATGCGTCCCAAATGGTCGCGAACCGCCCCGGCCGGAACCGCCGCAAGGTCCTCCTCCAGGGCCTCGGCAAAACCGACGATCGTTCGCAAGGGCGTCCGCAGATCGTGCGACACCGAATAGCTGAAGGTCTGCAGTTCGCGATTGGCCGTCTCCAGCTCCAGCGCCCGCTCGCGCAGCCGTTCGTTCAAGGCGCGGATTTCGCGTTCGGCCTGGTTCCGTTCCGTGACGTCCAGGATCGCCCCGACCAGACCGCCACGCGCCCCGTCGCCCCTGCGGAAAACGGCCTTGTGGAAGACCACATCCCGCAGGGCGCCGCGTGCCGCGGACACCTGGCTTTCGTAGCGCTGCGCCTCGCCGCTCGCCAACAGCTCGCGATCGGCCCGGTCGTACGCGTCCGCCAACGTTTCCGGCGCGATCTCGTGAGCCGTCTTTCCCACGATCCGCTCGCGCGGCATTCCCATGAACTGCTCGAACGCCCGGTTGCAGCCGACGTAACGCCCCTCGGCGTCCTTGAAGAAAATCGGCACCGGCACCGTCTCCAGCAACACGCTCAGAAACCCGGACTGTTCGCGCCACGCCGCCTCGGCCCGCTGGCGCGCCGCCAGTTCGTGCTGCAGTTCCTGGCTTGCGGAGGCGAGCTGCTCGGAACGCTCCGCCGTCTTCCGCTCCAGCTCGGCCCGCAGACGCCGGATCTCTTCCTCCTGGCGTCGCGGACCGCTCGCATCGCGGAGCAGGCACAGCAACCGTGCCTGCCCGCCCGCTTCGAGGACCGAGGCCCGGAGTTCGACCGGGCGACGCGTGCCATCCTTCCGCTGCAGGTAAACGTCGACGGTCACCGGACCCGCCGCACGCGCCTGCCGCCAGAGGTTGGCCACCGTCTCCTCGTGCGAACCCGCGATCAGATCGCGCAGGTCCCGCCCGACCAGTTCCTCGCCCGCATGGCCGAGCAGCGCGCAGGCGCGGCCGTTGGCCTCCAGCAGACAACCCCGCTCGTCGTGGATCGTGAACGCCTCGCTGGCATGTTCGACCAGACCGTTCAACCAGGCTTCCCGCGCATGGGAACGGTTCGCGTCCGCGCCGTCCTGCACGCCCGCCGGCACGAAGATCGCTTCGACCGTCTTCCCCCTGGCCCGCCGGTCGTGAGTCACCGTACCGTGCACCGTGACCCGACGGTCCCAGCCCGCCGGCGTCCGGAAGCGGTACTCGAACGACGGCGGTTCCCGGTTCCCCGCAAGGCGTTCCCTGAGCGGCGGACCTTCGACGGGCGGCATCAGCCGGTCCACCGTCTCGCCCACCAGACGCTCCGGAGCGTCCGCGAATTCCACGAGTCTCGCCCACCCCGCGTTGGCCGCGAGGATACGCCCCGAACGCAGCGCAAAACGGCAGACCCCGTCCCGTGTAAGCTGAAACAGACGCTCGTTCAACCGGGCCATCGCCAAGGACTCCCTGCCGGAACGCGACTGCGAACTCGCGAGGGAACGAGCATAAAGTCGGACTCGCCGAACGGCAATGCACCTTGAACCGTTCTGCAAGGCCTTGAATCGCCGTTGCCGTTCCTCGGGTTTTTGGCATCCTTGGACGCATGCCGCGCCAAACCGCGAAACCCTGGATCGTCGTCCTGCTCTCGGGAGGCCTCGACAGCGCGACGGCGGCCGCATGGGCGCGCGCGCAGGGCTTTCGCCTGGCGGCCCTGAGCATCCGCTACGGACAGCGACATGCCGCGGAAATGCAGGCGGCGCGACGCGTGGCCAGGAGCCTGGGCGCGGCGCGGCACGTCGAAATCGCGGTCGATCTGGCGCGCATCGGCGGTTCCTCGCTGACCGATCGACGGTTGCGCGTTCCCAAAGCCCGCGCTGGATTCCGGATCGCGCCGGGCATCCCCAGCACCTACGTGCCGGCGCGGAATACCGTCTTTCTTGCGCTGGCGTTATCATTGGCGGAAACGCTCGGTGCCCGCGACTTGGCGATCGGCGTGAATGCACTGGATTACAGCGGCTACCCGGATTGCCGGCCGGCGTTCATCCGGGCGTTCTCCCGATTGGCGGGCGTGGCGACCAAGGCCGGGATCGAGGGCCGGTCATTCCGCATCCACACGCCGCTGATCGGCCTGACGAAGGCGCAGATCGTGAGACTGGGATTGCGGCTGGGCGTGGATTACGGGCTCACCCATTCCTGCTACGACCCTGTCCGCCGCGGCAGGCGGATGCTGGCCTGTGGCCGCTGCGATTCGTGCCGGTTGCGGTTGAAGGGATTCGCGGAGGCTGGGCAGAAGGATCCGATCGCGTACGTCTGATGGGGATGCCCGGCACCCTTCGGCGGTACCGCTTTGATTTCCAGGGAGGCGAGCATGCCATGAGTTCTCCTTCTTCCTGCCGCACGGAAGTCCTTTCCATCGGCGACGAACTGATGTTCGGCCACATCGTGGACACCAACTGCGCGTGGCTGGCCGAACGCCTGATGGGCCTGGGCATGCCCGCCCGTCATTTCCAGACGGTGGGCGACGAGCTGGAGGACATCGTAGCGGCCTTCCGCCTGGCGCTTTCGCGGGCGGACCTCGTGATCGCGACCGGCGGGCTGGGGCCGACCGACGACGATCTGACCATGGAGGCGCTCGCGAAAGCCGCCGGCCGGCGGCTGGTCCACCGCGAAGAAGTGCTGGACCAGATGTCGGCGCGGCTGAAGCGGCCCAAGGACCAGTTCACGGCCGCCAACCGCAAGCAGGCGCAGTTGCCGGAAGGCGCGGAAGTCCTGCGCAACGATTGGGGCACCGCGCCCGGCGTGCGGCTCCCCTTGGAGGACGGCCGGGAGGTGTACCTGATGCCCGGCGTGCCGCGCGAAATGAAAGGCCTTTTCGACGCCTGGATCGAACCGCGCCTGCGCGCGCGTTCGCCGGCCGTGGTGCTTTATCGCTACTATCATTCCTTCGCCTTGCCGGAATCGGTCGTGGGCGAACGGCTGAAGGACCTGATGGGCGCCGGCTTGAATCCCGACGTGGGGACCCGGGTCGGCGGCGGCATCGTGAGCGTCCGCGTGGTCGGCCGTGGCGCCCGTCGCGAGGAGGCCGAAGCGGCGCTGAACGGCGTGGACGGTCGCGTGCGCGAGGCCCTGGGCGAGTTCTTTTTCGGCACGGACGACACGACGCTGGCCGTGGCCACCTTCCAGGCGTTGCGCGAGCGGAACCTGAAGGTCGCCCTGGCCGAAAGCTGCACCGCCGGTCTGGTCGCCGCCCTGCTGGGCGCCGTGCCCGGGATAAGCGCCTGTCTGATCGAAGGTGCGGTGGCCTACGCCAACGAGGCGAAGATGCGCGTCTGCGGGGTCCGCGAAGGGACGCTGAAGGCACACGGGGCGGTCTCCGCCGCGACGGCGCGCGAGATGGCGACCGGTATCCGCGAGCGCTCGGGCGCCGACCTTGCCGTGAGCGTGACCGGCATCGCCGGTCCGGACGGCGGCTCGCCGGATAAACCGGTCGGCCTAGTGCATTTCGCCGTCGCGACGCCAGGCGAGGTGATCGACGAGGAGCGCCGCTTCCTGGGCTACGATCGCGCTTCCGTCCGGGATCGCGCCGCGCATACCGCGCTCGACCTGCTCCGCCGCGCGGCACGGGCGTGGAAGGGTTGATCGTTCAAGTCAGCAGGTGCACCACCACCTCCAGCGCGTGGCGCGCATGCAGTTCGCGCAGGCCCGGATCCGCGTGGCGTTCGCCGGGGATTTCCAGGTTGAACTCGCCTGCGTACCCGATGCCCTTCAGCGCCGCCACGATCGCGGGCCAGTCCATCTTCCCGCCGCCGGGCGTGCGGTGCTGATCCCCGGAACCGTCGTTGTCCGAGATGTGCGTGCACCACAGTTTCGCGCCGAACTCGCGCACCGTGGCCGGCACATCCAGGCGCTGGACGTTGGCATGCGAAGTGTCCAGCGCGATACCCAGCGCCGTGTGGTTCATTTCCTCGATGAACTCGACCAGCTCGTGCGGCGAAGCGCCGAAACGGCGCACGCCAGGACATTCGCGGTGGTCCATCATGTTCTCGATGCCGATACGCAGGCCCAGTTCCCCGGCGCGGTCGCTCAGGCGCTGGAAGGCTTCGCGATTCAGTTTCAGGATTTCGGCCCGCTGTTCGCGCGTGGTGTAGCCGCGGTCTCCGCCCGGATGCACGACCGCGTGCCGGGCGCCGAGCCGCGCCGCCAGGCCCAGGTGAAGCAGAACGCGTTGGAGGTCTTCCCGGCGACGCGCCTCGTCCGGGTGCGCCACATCGGCGCTCAACAGGACGTGCGCCTGCGGCATCTCCAGCCCATGTTCGTCGGCGGCCTCTCGGGCCGCATCGATCTCCCACTGCATCTGCGGCGAGGTCTCGATCCGGACGAGATGCTCGAAGCAGATCTCGAAGATGCTCCATCCGCAAGCGTGAAGTTGGCGGATCGCATCCGCGAGCGATCGTTCGGCATACATCCCGGTCCAAATGGAAGGCCTCATGGCGGGTCCTTTCGGCGAAAAGGGTCAACCCATAACCTACACGGGTTGCGCCGGCAGTCCACCGCGCATGTCGTCCGTTGCGATCCTGTCAGGCCCACTTCGCGTGTGGACGGCAAATGGGTCGCGCGGTGCAGCACGCATGCGGTCGACCGGACTTTTTCCTGTGACTGTTGCGATCTGGCGGTACACTTTCGCGGGGTCCGAGGTGGCGTATGGGTCATCCGCTCAGAACCGAGGCGGCGCTCTGGGGACAGCATCCGGCCGATTTGACGGCCGAAGAATTCGAGTCGCTCTGCGAAGGTTGCTCGAAGTGCTGCTATCAGAAGATCGTCGTGGGGCGTTCGGTGATCATCACGCCCTTTCCCTGCCCGTTCCTCGATCTCCAGACGCGGCGCTGCTCGGTGTATGCCGAGCGCCGCAAACATAACCCGCACTGTCTGGGCGTGATGGAGGGCCTGAAGGTCAGCGCCTTCCCCGAAAGCTGTCCGTACGTCCGCCGCTTCGCCCCCGCCGGCTATCGGCCGGCCATCGACACGTGGTCGTGGGACGGTCAATGGCACGACTTCGATGCGCTGGCCGACGATCTGAACGTGCCGCCGCACATCCGGGAAGCGGTCCGCTCCCGCGGTCCCCAGGCCCGGCTGCCCTGGGAGGAGACCGGCGGCACCCGGCAGGCCTGCCGCCCGCACGGCGACCCGAGGGCCTGAGCATGGCCGCGGCGCCCTTGATGCCCGCACCGCACGACGCCGAAACGCGGCGCTTGCGCCTGCTCCTCGACACGGCGCGCGAACTGAGCGCCGAAGTCGATCTGGATCTGCTCATCGCGCGACTGGTCGAACGCACCTCGAAGATCATGAACTGCCTCCGCTCCAGCGTCTTCCTGCTGGATCCCGAGCGCGAGCAGCTGTACACCCTCGTGGCCCAGGGACTGGAGGCGCGCGAGATCCGCATCCCGCTGGCCACCGGGCTCGCCGGTCATGTGGCGCGCACCGGCCAACCGATCAACGTCGCCGATGCGTACGCGGATCCCCGCTTCAATCCCGAAGTGGACCGGCGCACCGGGTTCCGCACCGTCTCGGTGCTGGCCCTGCCGCTCCAAGACCACAAAGGCAACCGCCTGGGCGTCATCCAGTGTCTGAACAAAGGCCTCGATGGCCACGCCGTGCCGTTCGATGCCGAGGACGAACGCTTTCTCGCGGCCCTGGGCAGCTTGGCCGCGGTCTTTCTGGAGAACGCCAAGCTCTATCGCGAGCAGGACGAATTGCTGGAAGCCTTGGTCTCCGCCTTCTCGCGCGCCATCGATGACCGCGACCCCTGCACCAGCGGCCACACGCGCCGCGTCACGCAGCTCAGCCTGAACCTCGCCCGCGCCGTGCACAACGCGCGGCAACCGCCCTTCGACCGCATCGAATACACGCGCGAGCGCCTGCGCCAGCTCCGTTACGCGGCGCTGCTGCACGACGTCGGAAAGATCGGCGTGCGCGACTACATCCTCTGCAAGGCCGAACGGCTCCCGCAGGGGGGGATCGAAAACCTGCGCCTGCGGCTGGAACTCCTGCGCGAACGGCATCGGGGCCAGACCCTCGAAAAAATGCTCTCCGAAGGGCGAACCCCCGACGCCGAATCCGGGCTGCGCGCCTTCGCCGACGACGTCCAGCGGGCCATCGACCTGGTGACCGCGCGCAATCAGCCCGGACCCGTGCGCGGCGGCGACCTGGAGGCGCTCGACGAACTGCGCTCGAAAGGCTGGCTGACCGCCGACGAGTTCGACGCCTTGAGCATCCGCCAGGGAACGTTGACCCCCACCGAAATGGCCGACATGCGCGCGCATGTCCAGAAAAGCTACGAGATGCTGCGCCAGATCCCCTGGCCCAAGGCGCTGAAGGAAGTGCCCGAAGTCGCATACAGCCACCATGAAAAGCGCGACGGCACCGGCTATCCGCGAGGATTGATCGGCGACGCGATCCACCTGGACGGCCAGATCATGGCCATCGCCGACATCTACGATGCGCTGACGGCGTCCGACCGGCCCTACAAGAAGGCCGTGCCGCATGAGAGGGCCAAGGCCATTCTCGTCGAGGAGGCCGAGCAGCGTGGCGCGCTGCACCCCGCGCTGGTGCGGCTCTTCTTCGACCGGGAATGCTATCGCCTGCCGGCGGACCTCTAGCCTAAAATCCTCGTCGCCTCCCAATCGTTGCCATAATCGCTGTCGTAATCGTCGTCGTAGCTGGCGCTCTGGAAATGGTATCCGCTGCAAAAACGCTTGATGGGAAGCGGCTCGCGCCCCAGTCGGCCGTAAAAGCGCGCGAAGCGTTCGGTGTGCCGGGTCTTGTTGACGGCCCGGGTGGTCAGGTAGAACTGGCTCTCGACTTCGTTGGTCTTGCTCAGCACCGGGAAAGGGCATGTCGGACGGGACGGCGCCTATTCGGCGGTGGCATTCATCCCTTCCTTCCCTAAACTAACCGCTTCTTGCCGGCTTCCGGGGAGAATGCGGCCATGACATGGAGCGGTTCGGGCAAAGAGCGTGTGGCGGTTGGCATCGTCGGCATGGGTTATGTCGGTCTTCCGCTGGCGCTGCAATTCGCCAGGAACGGCTGTTGCGTGACCGGGTTCGACATCGACGCGGCGAAAGTGGAACAGCTCAATGCCGGGCGCTCGTATATCCATCACGTCCCGGCGGCCGATGTGGCCAGGGCGCGCCAGGAAGGACGCTTCGATGCCACGGACGATTTCCGCAAGGTTTCCGACCGGGACGCCGTCTTGATTTGCGTGCCGACGCCGTTGGACGGACATCGGGAACCGGACCTCAGTTACGTGCTGGGAACGGGACGTTCGATCGCCCCGCATCTGCGCCGGGGACAACTGGTCAGCCTGGAATCGACCACCTATCCCGGGACTACGGACGAGGACCTGTTGCCCGTCCTGGAGGCCGGCTCCAACCTGAAGGCGGGCGTGGATTTTCACCTGGTCTTTTCGCCGGAACGCGAAGATCCGGGGAATCCCCGGTTCCGGACCCAGGACATTCCCAAGGTCGTGGGCGGGTTGACGACGGCCTGCCGCGACGCCGGGTGCGAACTCTACCGGCGCGCGGTCAAGGAGGTCGTCCCCGTCTCCAGCACACGGGCGGCGGAAGCCACCAAGCTGCTGGAGAACATCTTCCGCTGCATCAACATCGCCATGGTCAACGAACTGAAGGTCGTCCTGGAACGGATGGGCGTGGACATCTGGGAGGTCATCGAGGCGGCCAAGACGAAGCCTTTCGGGTTCATGCCTTTCTACCCCGGACCCGGACTGGGCGGTCACTGCATTCCGATCGATCCGTTCTACCTGACGTGGAAGGCGCGCGAGTACGGGGTGCCGACGAAGTTCATCGAGCTGGCGGGTGAGATCAACACGGGCATGCCGCGCTACGTGGTGGGCCGCCTGATGGAAGCGCTTTCCGACCGCGGCCGGGCGCTCAAGGGCGCCCAGGTGCTGATCCTGGGACTGGCCTACAAGAAGAACGTGGACGATCCGCGCGAGTCGCCTTCGTTCGAACTGTGGGAGCTGCTGCGCGAGCGCGGGGCGGTCGTGAGCTTTCACGATCCGTACATCCCCAGGGCGCCGAGGATGCGTCATTACCCGGAGGTCGAGGGGACGCCGTCGACGCCGCTGACGCCCGAAACGCTGCGCGCCTGCGATGTCGTCCTGATCGCGACGGACCATGACCGCATCGATTACGAGGCGGTGGTCCGGAACGCGCCGTTGGTCGTCGATACCCGCAACGCCTGCGCGAACGTGCCCGAGGCGTTGAAGTCCGGAAAGGTCGTCAAGGCGTAGGCGTCAGGCCATCCTCCGGATGGCGGCGCGCCGGCCGGAGGCATGCGCCACAGCAACCCGACGGAGACCCATCGTGTCCGAGGAAACCCCCGTACCGCTCTTCGATTTGAAGCCGCAGCATGCCGCGATCCGCGCCGAGATCGACCAGGCGATCGCGCGCGTGATCGACAGCGGCCTGTTCATCCTGGGGCCGGATGTCGCCGAACTGGAAAAGGAGGTCGCAGCGTACTGCCGCGTGCCGCATGCCGTCGCCTGCGCCTCGGGCTCGGATGCCATCCTGCTGGCGCTGCAGGCACTGGGTGTCGGCGCCGGCGATGAGGTCATCTGTCCGGCCTATACCTTTTTCGCGACGGCCGGATACATCGCGCGCCTGGGCGCGCGGCCCGTTTTCGCCGACATTGATCCGGCGACCTGCAATCTCGCGCCCGACGCGGTTCGTCAGGCCGCAAGGCGCTGCCGGCGGCTGAAGGCCATCCTGCCGGTGCACCTGTACGGCCAGTGCGCGGAATCGGAGGCGTTGCTGGCCATCGCGAAGGAGTGCGGGGTGCCGCTGGTGGAAGATGCCGCGCAGGCGATCGGTGCCGAGGATGCCGCGGGGCGACGGGCCGGCAGCATCGGAGCGGCCGGTTGCATCAGTTTTTTCCCGACGAAAAACCTGGGCGGTTTCGGCGACGGGGGGATGGTCACGACGACGGATGCGGGTCTGGCGGAAACGCTCCGGCGGCTCCGCAACCACGGCATGCATCCCAAGTACTACCACGAGGCGATCGGCGTCAACTCGCGGCTGGATACGCTGCAGGCCGCCGTGTTGCGGGTGAAACTGAAACATCTCGACCGCTGGACGGCCGCCCGGCAGTGCAATGCGGCGCTGTACGACCGGCTCTTCAAAGAAGCGGGAAACGACGCCCTGACGACGCCGGCTCCGGCGCGCGGCAACGCGCGGCATGTCTACAACCAGTACGTTGTCCGGGTGCCGGCCGACCGGCGCGATGCGCTGCGCGCGCACCTGCAAAGCCGAAAGATCGGGACGGAAATCTACTATCCCGTGCCGTTGCACCTGCAGAAGTGTTTCGCGCCCCTGGGATACCGGGAAGGCGACTTCCCGGTCGCCGAGACCGCCGCAAGGACCACGGTGGCCCTGCCCATCTTCCCGGAACTGAAGAAAGAACAGATCGAGCGCGTCGCCGGAGAGATCGTCCGGTTCCTGTCGAACTAGTTCCGGACCGGATGTGCAGGATGGCAGGGCGGGCCCCGATGCGGTTCCGCTCTGCGGTCATGCACCCTTCGAGCCGTCGGAACGATGCCGCCGCTGGAACTGGGGGCTGCATGCGGATACGATGCGTACCGAGGGATCCTGGGGAGGAGGGGACCATGGGCGATCCGCTGGGCGCATTCGGTGCGACCGAAGAGGCAGGCGACGAACCGTTCCCTGGCGATCCGCGCGTGGCCGAAGCGCGCCTGCGCGCGCGCCTGGCCGCCGAGATCGAACAGGGACGCGCCCTGCAGCAACGCCTGGCTGCGCTGGGCGAACGGTACCCCAGCCACTACGCCCGCCTGAACATCCTGTTGACGCTCAGCCGCCTGCAAGACGCCCGCGGCGGCGAGTTTCCCCCGCAAACGGTTTTCGTCCACATGCCCGACGTGATCCTGAACGTGCGGCGCGTCGGCAAGCTGGATCCTGACGCGCTCACCGCGGGAATCGAGGTCCACGAACACGGCGACATCAAACCCGGCATCGTCTGGATCCCGATCGACCAGATCATGTGGGCGGGCACGACCGACCAGCCGTATGGCCGCGAACGGATGACGCTGGAGCAGGGCCGGGAAGCCGCGCCCGTTCCCGTCAACGAGCAGTACGAACACGTCCGCCGCACGCTGGCCGGACTGGAACGTCCGCCCGCCGCCGAAGAGCCCGCGAACGAATGAATGGGGATCGCCCATGCCGGCCGCATCGCTTCCGTGAAGGTGGCCCTATCGGGGTGATCGCCGCCCCGGTGGTTCACTCGGTGGCTTCATGGCCCTTCCTGCCGCCGGCCTTCTTCAACCCGGCAGGGTCTTTTTTCCAGAGGTCGATCGGCACGTCGTTCTTCTGCGGGACGCCCGGCGTGCTGCGGCCATCGGCGATCTGCTTTTCCAGCCGCGCGACGAGTTCCTGGACCGTTTCGGGGTGCTCGGCCTGAAGGTTCCTCCGTTCCCCCACATCGGCGGCCATGTCGTAGAGCTGGAGGTCGGGGAGACCCTGCTGGGTGGCCTCGGCGTCCTTCGGTCGCGCCCAGCCGCCCGAGCCGCTGCAGAGTTCCAGTTTCCACTTTCCCTGGCGGATCGCGAACTTGCCCGAGATCGAATGGTGGACGACGTTTTCGCGGAGCGGCCGGTCGGACGTTCCGAGCAGCGCGGGCAGGAAGCTGACGCTGTCCTCGCCCGCATCGTCGGGCAGCGTCAGGCCGAGCATCTCGGCGCAGGTGGCCATCAGGTCCGTCAGGCAGGTCAGCCGGTCGCAGCGGCTGCCGGCTTTGACGCGCGCCGGCCAGCGGCAGATCAGCGGGATGCGGTGGCCGCCGTCCCAGATATCGGCTTTGTAGCCGCGTCGGTCGGCGCTGGCGAAGTGGCCCTTCTTTTCCAGGTCCTCGGTCTGCGCGGCCGGCGAGCAGCCGTTGTCGCTGGTGAAGACGAGGAGCGTGTGCTCGGCGATGCCGGCACGCTCCAGGGCCGTCGCGATTTCGCCCACGCAGGCATCCGTCTGCATGACGAAGTCGCCGTAATCGCCGATGCCGCTTTTGCCCTGCCATTCCTTCGTCGGCACGATGGGCGTGTGCGGCGAATTCAGCGAAAGGTAGAGGAAGAAGGGCTTCCCCGCCTGCGCCTCCGCGGCGCGCCGACCGATGTACTCGACGGCCTTGCGCGTGAAGGTCGGCAGGACGTCGGCGGCTTCGAAATCCGCGGCGGCGGGGCCCTCGCGGATCCATTTCTTGACCACGGTCGGGACGGCGGCAAAGCGGTCGTTCTCGATGTAGACGTACGGCGGCATGTCCAGCGAGGCGCTGATGCCGAAGTATTCGTCGAAACCCACGGCGACGGGTCCGCGGCGGATCCGACCGCCGTAGTCGATCTGCCAGAGCGGGTCGGTCCTGGCGGGGTCCGGCGCGCTGCCTTTCGGGAACTCCATTCCGAGATGCCACTTGCCGATGCAGGCGGTGGCGTAGCCGTTGCGGCGAAGCAGTTCGGGCACGGTCAGACGGCCTTCGGCGATCAGCGGCCCGTCGCCGCCGAACAGCACGCCCGACTGCAGGCGGGTGCGCCAGCAGTAGCGGCCGGTGAGGATGCCGTAGCGCGAGGGCGTGCAGACGGCCGAGCCGCTGTGCGCGGCGGTGAAGGTCATGCCCTGCGAGGCCAGGCGGTCGAGATGCGGGGTGGGGATTTTGCCGCGCTGGGGGTTCAGGCACTGCACGTCGCCGTAGCCCAAATCGTCGCAGAGGATATAGACGATGTTCGGTTTGAGGACCTCGCGTGCCTGCACGGGGGCCAGGCTGGCGGCCAACGCCAGCGAACCGGCGCGGACCCAACGGGCGATCGTTCCGCGGGACTGGGCCATGGAAAGGGCAACCTCCTGAACCGGTTAAGCCGTCGAACGACTCGTGTATACACCGGCGGACCGCCACATGCCACGACCGGATGGGCACCGTCACGTGGCCCGAAAGCTTTCCAGCAGCAGCCGCAGGCTGGCGCTTTCTGCCATCTCGGGCCGATGGAGGAGGCCGTAACGCAGCGCGCCCCCGCGAAGCTGCGACGAGACGTCGAAACTCGCGACGCCCGACGCCCCCTGGCAGGCGGCGGGTTCCCCGCCGGGTCCGGAAAGGAGGCGCGGGACGAAGGCCGGCGCCACCCCGGCGGCCACCAGCGCCCGCATCGTGAAGGAGAAGGTGACTTCCGCGGCGATCTGCAGACGGCTTTCCGCGTTGCGGAAGTATCGTTCGGTCAGTTTGCGTCCGGGCGAGTTCGCCTCGTAGACGATCAGCGGGTGGCGGATCACCTCGGCCTTCGTGGGCAGGCGCCCGAGTCGGGCGAGCGCGTGATCGACGGGGACCAGCAGTTGCACGCCGATGCGGCCCAGTTCGTGCCACGCGAAGCGCGTGGGCCTTCCGTCCGAGTGCAGCAGGCCCACATCCGCCTGGCCGCACGCCACGCGCCCGACGATCTCCTCGGTGGGCAGTTCCTCGATGCGCACCCGGAACTCGGGCTGTCGTTCCTGCGCGCGGCGCAGCGCGGCGGGCAGCGCTTCCATCGCCAGGAACTGGTCCGTGGCGATGGTCAGCGGCGCGGCCGCCGCCCCGCGCAGCCGTTCCGCAAGGCGAGGCAGGCCCTCGAAGAACGGCGCGATGAACTCGTACAACGCGCGGCCTTCCGGAGTCAGCTCGGTCCGGCGCGGGCCGGCCTGGCGCACCAGGCGCACGCCGAGGTCCTCCTGCAGGTTCTTCACCTGTTGATACACGGCCGGTTGTCCGATCGGGTAGGGGAAGGCCTCTGCCGCGCGGCTGTAGTTGCCCAGGCGCGCCACGTGATAGAATCCTTCCAGTTGGTTCCAGCGCATGGTCCCTCCGCCGAACGCCAGCCGCCGCTTTTCCAGCAAGTTGCCAGCGCCGCCTATCGCAGCTTCTCCTCCAGCTCCTGCCAGCGCGCGTACAGCCGGTCCACTTTTGCCTGCGCCTCGGCCAGCGCCTGGCAGCGTTCGTTCAGTCTCATCGGGTCGCGCGCCGTCGCGGGGTCTTCGACCTCCTTTTGGATGGCGGCCACGGCGGCCTCGGCGTCGAGAATCGCGGCCTCCATCCCGTCCCACTCGCGCTGCTCCTTGAAGGAGAGCCGCTTCTCCCTCCGCGCCGGCGTCGCGCGCGGGGCTGCCGCGGAGGGTTTCGGTCCGCTCGCGCGGATCTGCCGTTGCAGCGTCTCGCGCCGGTCGTTTTCCCACTGGTCGAAATCGGCGAAGAGGCGCACGCCGCCGCGGCCGTCGAGGCTCAGGATATCCGTGGAAAGCTTGCGCAGCAGCGCGCGGTCGTGCGTCACCAGCACCAGGACGCCGGGGAAATCGGCGAGGCTTTCCTCGAGCACCTCCAGCGACGGGATGTCGAGGTCGTTGGTGGGTTCGTCGAGCAGCAGCAGGTCGGCCGGCCGCAGCATCAGCCGCGCGATCAGGATCCGCGCCTGCTCGCCGCCAGAAAGATCCTTCACCTGCAGGTCGAGCTGCTCCGGCCGGAAGAGGAACCGCCTGGCCCAGCCGCCGACATGCATGGTTTGGCCGCGGAACGAGACCGACTCGCCGGTGGGCGCCAGCGCCCGGCGCAGCGTGGCTTCGGGGTCCAGTCGTTCGCGCCGCTGGTCGAAGTACGCCGCCTGCAGCCGTTCGGCCCGTTCGATGGTGCCGGCATCGGGTTCCAGCTCGCCGGCCAGCAGGCGCAGGAGGGTCGTCTTGCCGCTGCCGTTGCCGCCCAGCAGGCCCAGTTTCATGCCGCGGGTGAGCACCAGATCCAGGCCGCCGATCAGCCGCCGTTCGCCCAGGCTCTTCTCGACGCCCTTCAGCGCCATCAGCTTGTGGGTCTGCCGGCCGGTGGCGGTGAAGTCGATGCCGGGGCCGCCCTTCTGTTCGTTGCGGGCGCGCACGTCGGCGAGTTTCCCGATCAGGCGGCCCGCCTCGTCGACGCGGGCGCGGGCCTTCGTCCGGCGGGCCGGCGCGCCGCGGCGCAGCCATTCGGCTTCGCGCCGCACGACGCTCTCCAGCGCCCGCTGCGTCTTGAGCTGCCCGCAGAGAAACTCCTCGCGCTTCTCCAGGAAATCGCTGTACCGTCCGCTCGCGCTGAAAAAGCCTCCCGGAAAGCGGCGGTTGAGTTCGAAGACGCGATGGGCGGTGTGTTCCAGGAAGAGCCGGTCGTGGCTGACGATCAGCGTCCCGAAGGGCGCATCGGCCAGCAGCTCTTCCAGCCAGAGGATGCCGTCCAGGTCCAGGTGGTTGGTCGGCTCGTCCATCAGCAGCAGTTCGGGTTCGCGATTCAGCTCGCGTGCGATCGCGACGCGCTTGCGCCAGCCGCCCGAGAGCGTTTCGACGGGCGCTCGCCGCCAGTCGTCGGGGAAGCCGATGCGGGTCAGCACGGCCGCGACGCGGTGTTCGCGGGTCTGTCCGTCCAGGTGCGGGTCGTCGAGCGAGTCCATCAGGACCTGTTCGGCGCTGCGGCCCGGCTCGAAGCGGTCGCGCTGCGGCACGTAGCCCATGCGGAGTTGGCGTTTGAGGCTAAGGGTCCCGGCGTCGGGCGTTTCGAGGCCGGCCAAGACGTTCAGCAGGGTCGACTTGCCGGAGCCGTTGGGGCCGATGAGTCCGACATGTTCGCCTTCGTTGAGCACGAAGGTGAGGCCTTCAAAGAGCGCCCGCGTCCCGAAGGATTTCCCCAGCGATTGACACCCCAGCAGGACGGCCATGGCCAGGCGACCCCATCGATGGAACGGCAGGACATGCACCTTGAGGTCCGGAAGTCTCGCTGCACTCGTCGATCGGCGCAACTCCCCTTGCGGAGCGCCGACCGTGACGCCGACCCGGCCCGAACCGTCATCGCCTCTTCGACCGGTTGGAGCTAGCATGAAGGCATGAGCGACGTCGCTTCAGCCCCGGATCGTTTCGCCCGCTGGGCGCGGGAATCGCTGCGCGCGGTCCTGATGCTGATTCGCCTGGAACGCGACGGCCAGGCCTTCGAACCCACCGCGCTGCGCGAACGTGCCTCGCCCTGCGTGCCGGTCGCTGGAGCGCGTGACGATGGCCCCATCAGGCCGTCGCTGTCGGCGCGCGAGGAGCCCGAAGTCCATCTCGCGTGGCTTGTCCTGCGTTCGATCCTCGAGCATTTCGAGCTGCTGGTCGGCGAGGCGGTCGTCGAACCGACGGGTTTTTCGCTGCGGCGCAGCGACGACTGGGCTTTCGAACAGGACTCGCCCGCGGCGATGCTGGCTGCCCTCGCGCACCCCTGTCCGTATCGCTGCGCATTCTGCTACGAGGAAGGCCTGCCGGACGCCGCGCGTCCGAAGGCCCGCCGCCCGACGTCCGATTCCGAACTGGATTTGCGGATGGCCTTATGGCGGCAGGGGCGCGATCTGGCCGGTTTCCGAGGACTTCGCTACGGCGAGATCCTTCCACACCCGCGCTTCGCCGAGGCGCTCCAGGCGGTCCGCCAGGTGGCCGACCGGCCCATTCCCATCGCCACGGCCGGCGCGGGGTTGAACGAGGAGAAACTGCGGGTGCTGGCCGGCCGTCCGCGCGTGCTCGTGCAGCTTTCGCTGAACACCTGCGATCCGGCGCGGCGCGAACGACTGATGGGCGATCGGCAGGCCGCCCGGCTGATGCAGCTCCTGCCGCGCTTCAGGGAACTCGACGTCGCCTGGGCCGCTTCGGCCGTCGCGTGGCCGGGCCTCCCTTTCGAAGATCTGGCCGCGACCGTTCGAACGGCTCAGGAGCACGGCGCGCTGCACTTCGTCGTCTTCCTGCCCAGTTTCTCGAAATACTTCCCGCTCGAACGGGCGTTCGACTGGGAGGCGCGCTGGCGGGAGGCCACGGCGTTCGTTCGCGACCTTCGGGCGAAGGTGCGGATCCCGGTGCGCATCGCGCCGGATTCGTGGGAGGCTGCACGGTGTTTCGGCGATCCGCTGGCGATCGAGGTGATCGGCGCGACACCGGGCTCGGCGGCCGACGGCCGGCTCTGCGCGGGCGATCGCGTGCTGGCGGTGGCTGGCGCTCCGGCGTTGCCCAGTCGGCCGGCCGCCAGCCGCGCGCTGGAAGAGGCGTGGCGCGAGGGCTCCGAGGTGGTTGTCCGCGTGGACCGCGGCGGGAAGTCCGTCGAGGTGCGCCTGAGCGCAGGCGACGCCGCACCCGGTCACCCGGGCGAGCTGGATGCGCCGTTCGGCGTGCACCTCTACGACGGGCCGGACGAGCGGAACCTTGCGCGCGGCGTCGGGCTGCTGCGCTTTGCCGGTGCGCGGCGCGGCTGGATGCTTTCGGCGCGGTTGCTGGCGAAGCCGTACGAACTGCTCTGGGACCGCCTGCAGGGCGCGAACGCGCAAAAAGAAGACGCCCGGGATCCGCAACCGGCTTTCCC
>Ga0073932_1003334_pt1 | contig 21826 bp, 17 predicted proteins | sample DewCreD2012metaG_FD_76967 | JGI IMG/M metagenome (GOLD analysis project Ga0073932, IMG submission 76967) | Hot spring sediment bacterial and archeal communities from British Columbia, Canada, to study Microbial Dark Matter (Phase II) - Dewar... ...
TGAAATCACAGAACACTCTTCGTCGGGCGCCGCCGATCTGGCGGCGCCCGCCACTTGCCGCCGGGGCGGCGCGCGGTCCCGCTGGATCGAACCGGTCCGACCCGGAATCGCCGAATAGGAGGATGGTCCCAGGCGAGGAGGCGGTTCCAGTCACACCCAGGTCGTCGGGATAGGCTTCGGGCGGACGGGGTCGCGACCACCTTCGCGAACAAGCCTGGGTTGGGCTGGCTTTTTGGCTTTTTGGCTTTTTGGCTTTTGGCTTTTGGCTTTGGCTTGGCTTGGCTTGGCTGGGCTGGCTGGCTGGCTTGGGCTGGCTTGGGTTGGGCTGGCTCCTTCGCGAACAAGCCTGGGTTGGGCTGGCTCTCGTGGGCTTGCGCGAACAAGCCTGGGTTGGGCTGGCTCCCGCGCGGGCGGCCGCGAGAACGGCCCGTCCTCCCAGGGAGTGTCGGGAAAGAGCGGGTTGACCGGGGGAGGGGCGCGGTGTATCGGCGGCACGATGGGGCGGATTGTCCTGGCGGCGGCGGCGGGGGCGTCGGCGATGCTCGCCGCGTTCGCCTGGAGCGGCGGCGAGGCGACGCGCAGCGGGACCGTGCGGTGCGCGGCGCGGGTCGTCTCGCTCTCGCCCCACGCCACCGAGACGCTGTTCGCGCTCGGCGCCGGTGCCTCGGTGGTGGCGGTCGACGACTACTCGAACGAGCCCCCCGCAGTGCGCGGGTTGCCGCGGCTCGGCTCGTACATCGATCCCGACCTCGAAGGGGTCGTGGCGGCGGATCCGGATCTGGTGGTGTTGGCCGGGACGCAGGGGGCGCTGGCGGAGCGGCTGGCGGGGTTGGAGTTGCGGGCGCTGGTGGTGCCCGACACGCGCCTGGAGGACGTTTTCGAGACGATCGCAGCGCTGGGCGCGGCAGTCTGTCGGCCGCAACGGGCGGAAGAGCTGGCCGGGCGGCTGCGCGGCGAGATCGCGGCGGCGCCGGCGCGCGACGGCCGGCCGGTGCGGGCGGTCCTGGTGGTCGATCGGCCGAGCGGCGAGTTGCGGCAGTTCTTCGTCGCCGGGCCGGACAACTTCCTGGGAGATCTGCTGGTCGCCGCGGGGGCGCGGAACGTGTTCGGGGACGCTCCGAGCCCGTTCGTGCAGGTGTCGCTGGAGCCGATCGTCGCGGCGGAGCCGGACCTCGTGGTGGAACTGATGCCGGGGGCGCCGGCGGCCGCGGCGGAGGAGCGGGCGGCGGCGTGGCGGCGTGTGGCGCCGGGCCTGCCGGCGGTGCGGCGCGGAATGGTGGCGGTGCTGACCGAGTCGTGGCTGCCGGTGCCGGGACCGTCGGTCGGGCGCGGCGCGGCGCGGCTGGCCGCGCTGGTGGCGGCGGCGCGTGCGGCGGCGGAGGCGGAGCCGTGATCGAAGTCCGCGACCTGGCGTTCGGGTGGGGCGACGCGCCGTTGTTCCGCGGACTGTCGTTCGACGTCCCGCCCGGCGAAGCGCTTGCGCTGCTCGGGCCGAACGGCGCGGGCAAGTCCACGATCCTGCGGCTGCTGGCCGGGCTGTTGCGGCCCCGCGCCGGCGAGGTGCGCCTGGACGGCCGGCCGCTCTGGGCGTTCGCGCCGCACGAGCGGGCGTTGCGGGTGGCGTACGTGCCGCAGGGGATCGATCCGCGGCTGCCGTTCACGGTGTTCGAGACGGTGCTGATGGGGCGCTACGCGCACCTACGCGGCCGCTGGGAGGGGGACACCGACCGGGCGGTGGTGCGCCGGGCGCTCCGCATGATGCGGCTCGAGGCGGTCGCGGGGCGGCCGATGGCGGAGGTTTCGGGGGGCGAGCGGCAGCGGGCGCTGATCGCGGCGGCGCTGGCGCAGGAAGCCCCGGTCCTGCTGCTCGACGAGCCGACGACGGCGTTGGACGTGCGGGGACGGGTCGAGGCGCTGTTGCTGATCGAGCGGTTGCGGCGGGAGGAGGGACGAACGGTGGTGGTGGTGACGCACGATATCGACCTCGCCGCGCGGTCCTGCGGCCGCGTCGTGCTGCTCGGGGCGGCCGCCGGGCCGGTGGTGGGTTCGACGGAGGACGTGCTGCGCCCGGAGCGGCTCGCGGCGGCGTTCGGGATTGCGGTGCGTTCGTTCGATCTGCCGGAGGGGGCGGGGCGGGTGTTCGTGCCGTCGTACGCGGGGGATCGGGAGGGGGATGGATGACGGAGCGGGGCCGCGGAGCGCTGCTCTTGGCCGGCGGTTTCCTGGCCTGCGTCGCGGTGGCGGCAGCGGCGCCGCTGGTGGGGCACCGGGCGATCGATGTGGGGCGGGCGCTGGCCGAGTGGGGCGACCCGCGCTCGGCGGATGCGTTCATCTTCTTCCGCCTGCGGCTGCCGCGGGTGTTGTGCGCGTTGCTGGTGGGGGGCGGCCTCTCGCTGGCGGGGTTGGGGCTGCAGGCCCTGACGCGCAACGGGCTGGCTTCGGAGTACACGCTGGGGGTGGCGAGCGGCGGGGCGTTCGGGGCGGTGGTGACGCTGCGCCTGGGATGGACGGCGGTCTTCCTGGGGTTGCCGGCCACCGCGCTCGGAGCGCTCGCCGGCGCCGGCCTGGTCGCGGTGCTGGTGCTCGGGTGGGCCGGCCGCGGGCGGTTCGACGCCGGCTCGCTGCTGCTGGCCGGCGTGACGATCGGGATGATCGCCTCGGCGGGAATCCTGTTCGTGCAGTACCTGGCGGACGCGACGCAGTCGCATCTGATGGTGCGGTGGCTGATGGGGGGATTGGACGTGGTGGGGTACGGAGGTCTGCTGGGGATCCTGCCGTTCCTCCTGGCCGGCGGGTTGTTGGTCGGGCTGCACGCGGCGGAACTGAACCAGCTCCTGCAAGGGGACGAGTTGGCGGAGGCGCGGGGGGTGGCGGTGACGCGGGTGCGGGGGGCGGTGCTGGCGGGGGTGGCGTTGTTGACGGGGGCGGCGGTGTCGGTGGCCGGTCCGATCGGGTTCGTGGGTTTGATCGTGCCACACACGGTGCGGCTGGCGGCGGGGCTGGACCATCGGCGGACGGTGCCGCTGGTCGTGCTGTGGGGTGGGGTGTTTCTGGCGCTGTGCGACACGGCGGCGCGTTCGGTGTGGGCCGCGGAGGTCCCGGTCGGGGTGCTGACCGCGTTGATCGGAGGGCCGTTCTTCCTGTGGGTGCTCGGCTCGCGCCGCCGGCAGGTGCGGGTCCTGTGAGCCGGCATCGCGCGGCCAGCGGCGGCCTTCGGCGCGGGGCCTGGCCGCGTCTCCCGGGTTCCGGGGGAGGGACCGTCGCCGGCCGGCGGTGCGGGAAGGCGCCCGACTACGGCACCGACCGTTCGCTTCCGGAGAACAGGTCGGCCAGCGAGTCCGGACCGGACAGGGCCTCGTCGCGGTAGACGCGCCGGTGCTCCCAGGTCCCACAGTACGCCGGCCCGCCGTTGCGCGTCGGGGCGCGCAACGATCCGTTGCGCGACAGCTCCTCCGCGGCCGCCCGGAGTTCCAGGTACTCGGCGTGGCTCAACTCGCGCCGTCCGGCCAGCGCCTCCCGCAGTCCGGTCCGTCCGCGCCAGGCCGCGGCGTCGTCTCCGACCCGCAGCGCCAGGAACTCGGCGCACGAACCGCTCCCGTAGGAGAACAGGCCGAGGCGCGTGCCGGCCGCCTCGACCGCCTCGTTTTCCAGCAACCCCGCCAGCGAGAGATACAGCGACGCGGTGTAGGCGTTGCCGACCTCCGCGTTGGTCCAGAGCGTCGGCAGCACGCGTCGCTCGAAGTCCGCCCCGGAGTCCGCTTCCGCCGGGGATTCGCCGGACCGCCGCGCCTCCTCGAACAAGCGCCGGTGCGCCTTGAAGGCCATCTTCGGGAACGGCGCGTGGAACAGCAGGAAGTCGAAGTCGGCCAGTCGGGACCCCGTTCCGCGCCGGAACCGCGCCCAACAACCCTCCAGGGCGCGGAGGTAGCACTCGAGCGAGTACGCGCCGTCGACCACGGCCGTGCTGCGGTACGTCGGCCGCCAGAAATCGGCGACCTCCTCCGCGTGCACCGCTTCCGGGTGTTCCTCGAACCGCGCCACGCGCGGCTCGTTCCCGACCACCATCGCCACGGCCCCGGCGCCTTGCGTCGGCTCTCCCGCGCTGCCGATCTCGTAGCGCGCCACGTCGACCGCCACCACCAGCGCCTTCCGCCCGGGATCCGCCCGGGATGCGAGCCAGTCCTGGGCCACGCGCACGGCGGCCGTGCCGCCGAAGCAGGCGTGCTGGAGGTCGAACACGCGACAGTCGTTCGACAGGCCCGCCGCGCGGTGGACCCACGCCGCGATCGGCTTGGCGCCGTCGACCGCGCTCTCCGTCCCCACCACGACCAGTCCGACGCGTGCGGGCTCGACGCCCGCCGTCGACAGCGCGCCGCGCGCCGCGTTCGCGGCAAGCACCACCGGATCCTCGTCCGCCGCCGGCACCGCCATCCGCCGGCCACCCAGTCCGAAGTAGTACTTCTGCGGATCGACCCCGTTGGCCCGCGCCAGCGCCCCTACATCCAGGAACTGTCGCGGCACGTCCACGAACAGAGCCTCGATCCCGAGTGCCCGAGACGACTCGATCATCACCCGACGTCTCCCTTCGTACCCCCGTGTCGCCGAGTCTTCGCCGCTCGCCGGGACCGCGGCCCCCCTCTCATAGTCACGACGCGCTCCTCCGGCAAGCCGAACCGCCGGCGGGGTTTCGGGTGCAAGACGGCGGCGGTTCCGGCGACGGCAGGCCCAGGTCGTCCAGGATCACCCGCGCCGTCGCCTTGGCGGAGTTGATCACGCCGGGGACTCCGGCCCCCGGATGCGTTCCCGCCCCGACCAGATACAGACCCGGGATCCGCGGGTCCCGGTTGTGCGGCCGGAACCAGGCGCTCTGACGGAGCAACGGCGCGACCGAGAAGCCGTTGCCCAGATACGCTCCGAGCCGTGCGCGGAAGTCCTCCGGCGTGACCACCGACCGCACGACGATCCGCCCCCGCAGTCCGGGCAACAGCGTCCGCTCCAGGACGGCGAGGATCCGCTCGGCATAGCCGGACGCCTCCGCCGCCCAGTCGATCGGCGCCCGGCCCAGGTGCGGCACGGGACTCAGCGCGTAGAACGACGCGCATCCGGGCGGCGCCGACGACGGGTCGGTGACCGTTGGACAGTGGAGGTACAGGCTGAAGTCGTCGGGCAATCGACGACCGTGGAAGATCTCACGCAACAGCCCCTCGTAGCGCGGCCCGAACAGGATCGTGTGCTGTCGCAACTCCGGCCAGGTCCGGTCGGTGCCGAAGTAGATCAGGAACAACGACATCGACCAGCGCATCCGCTCCAGCCGTCGCCGCATCGGCGCCGCCCGTTCGTCCCCGGCCAGCAACCCGGCATAGGTGTGATGGAGGTCGGCGTTCGACACCACGACGTCGAACGGCGGTCCGTTCCAGCCGTCGGCGATCACCTCGTGCCGTCTCCCGCCCGGCGCCGGGGCCAGGCGCCGCACCGGGGTCGACCACCGCGCTTCCCCGCCCAACGCCTCGAACAGTCCCGCCAACGCGGCGACCAGCGCGCCGACGCCGCCCCGCGGGTAGTGCACGCCGCCCTGCCGCTCGAGGTAGTGGATCAACGTGTAGATCGAGCTGGTTTCCAGCGGGCTGCCGCCGATCAGCAAGGTATGGAACGACAGCGCCTGCCGCAACCGGTCGTCGCGCACGAAGCGGCAGACCGTGCGGAACACGGGGCGGTCGGCCCGCAGCGCCAGCAGTTGCGGGGCCACGCGGAGCATGTCCCACGGGCGCAGGAACGCGGTGGCGACCAGTTCGCCGTATCCGGCCTCGTAGTTGCGCCGGCTGAACTCGAGGAATCTCCGGTAGCCGTCGACATCCAGCGGGTCCCGGCGGCGAATCTGCTCCAGCGTCTGCTCCAGCTCGACCCCGTAGTCGAAGGCGTCCCCGTCGTGCCACGCCAGCCGGTAGAACGGCCGGACCGGCAGCAGTTCCACGGTCTCCGCCAACCGCCGACCGGTCAGCGCGAACAACTCCTCGAGGCACTCCGGCGCCGTGATCACGGTCGGTCCGGCATCGAAGACGAACCCGTTCCGGCAAAATTGGATTCCCCGCCCGCCCGGACCATCCAGCGCCTCGAACAGCGTGGTCCGCAAACCCGCCGCCTGCAACCGGATCGCCGCTGCCAGCCCGCCGAATCCGGCTCCGATCACCGCCGCCCGCATTCCGCCGGCCATGTTCTCTCCTTCACGCCGTCCACCACCGCGCGACCATCCGCGGCGTCGGCCAAGCCCGCGGCCGGGACCGCAGGGTGATCCGCACCCGATCGGCCCACGTGGTCCGCAGCGCGTAGAAGCGCTCGATCACCGGTTCCGGGAGGCCGTAGAAGCCCGCGAACACGCGCCACCGCTCCGCCGGATCGATCCCGGGAAACAGCATCCGGTTCAACCACCGCCCGAACACCGCCTGGCGCTCGTGCGCCCGGCGAGCCCGCGCCCACTCCGCCGGCCGCGGGCCGCGGGGCAGCGTTTCCGCCAACCGGCGCGCCACCCGGGCGGCGACCGGGAACGAGTAACCGGTCGCCGGATGGAACCAACCCCCGCGATACCCCGTCCGGTACGGCGGCTCCCTCGGAGTCGCCGCACGGCGCCAGGGCATCGGCAGGATTCCCTCCTCCTCCCGCAGCACCTCGCGCACGCGCCAGCCGCGCGCTTCCGCGGCCGCCAGCAGCCCGGCCCGCAGCGCCGGCCGGTCCAGATCCGGGCCATCGGCGAAGTAGGTGTCCTCGAGCAACACGCGATCCGGCGCGAACGGCAGCACATAGTGGAACCGAAAGCCGTCCTGCTGCGGGACCGTGGCGTCCATCACCAGCGGCCGTTCCGGGCCGTCCGGTTGCGCCAGGCGCAACTCGAGCCCCACGAACTTCTGGAACCCGCAGCCCTGCGTTGCGCCGATCTCGGGGCCGCGAGCGTCCGCCACGACCGGTGCCCGCACCCGCCGTCCGTCCGCCAACTCGACCTCGTCCGGCGCGATCCGTTCCGCCGCCACCCCCGTCAGCACGGTCGCGCCCGGCGCCCGCTCCACGGCCCGCCGGACCACCTCGTCCAGCCGTTCGGACGTCACCGCGAAATACGGCCGTTCGATCGTCCGCCGGAATCCCGGGAACGCCACGTCGTACGCCGGCCACCGGCATGCGATCAGCGGTTCGACCCACCCGAGGTCCCCGGGCTCCACGTCGCCCCCGTGGAAACACCAGGTGTGGTTTCCGCCCAACCGCGGTTCCCGCTCGATGAGCGCCACGCGCGTGCCGGGCCGGCGCGCCAACGCCGCCAGGGCGATCAGTCCGCCCTGCAGTCCCCCTCCCACCACGACCACGTCGAAATCTTGCATCGCCGTCCTTCCCCCCATGCGAAGTTCCCACAAGATAGCGACGGCGCCGCGACTCGACAACCCGCGGTTCGGCGCGTCCGGCCTGTGGTATCGTCGCCGCCATGAAAGGCAGTCCCCCGGTCCCGGGCGGGATCGAGGTCCCGGCCCTGCACCCCGACGACCTCGTCGCGTGCGAGCGCGGGCTCCGGGAGGGTTCGAAGACCTTCCACGCCGCGGCGCGCCTGCTGCCGGCGCGGGTGCGTCCTTCCGTCGTCGCCGCGTACGCCTTCTGCCGCGTCGCGGACGACGCGATCGACCGGGCTCCGTCCCCCGCCGAGGGCCTGGCCGCCCTGCGTGGCCGTCTCGACCGGATCTACGCCGGCGCCCCGGCCGACGAACCGACCGACCGCGCCTTCGCGGCGACGGTCCACCGGTTTCGCATTCCGCGCGCCGTGCCCGAGGCGCTCCTCGAGGGGTTCCTGTGGGACGTCGAGGGGCGACGCTACGAAACGATCGAGGAGCTGCGCGCCTACGCCGCCCGCGTCGCCGCCGCGGTCGGCGTGCTGGTGACCCTGATTCTCGGCGAGCGCCGGCCGCCCGTGCTGGCCCGCGCCTGCGACCTCGGCGTGGCGATGCAGCTCACCAACATCGCCCGCGACGTCGGCGAGGACGCCCGCCAGGGCCGGGTCTACCTGCCGCTCGCCTGGTTGCGCGAGGCGGGGATCGATCCCGAGGCGTTCCTCCGCGCTCCCGCGTTCTCCCCGGCCGTCGGCGTGCTCGTCGAGCGACTGCTCACCCACGCGGACGAGCTCTACGAGCGTGCGGCGCCGGGCATCCCGCTGCTGCCGGCCGAGGCGCGACCCGCGATCCGCGCCGCGAGCGCGATCTACGCCGACATCGGGCGCGTGGTCCGCCGGCACGACAACGACTCGGTCACGCGCCGCGCCTTCACCTCCCGCACCCGCAAGCTCTGGCTCCTGTTGCGCGCCCGGTGGAGCCGCAAGCTGCGCCGGCCCGAACGCGTCGGCGCCGGCCTGCCGCCGCTGGCGGAGACCGCGTTCCTCGTGCGCGCCGTCCACGACGAGGACGCTCGCGGCTCTTTCGCCGCGTCCGCATTCCCGGTGCCTTCCGCCGGCGGACATGCGATACTTCCGCCTCCGGGGGACGGGACGAGGTCCGCACGGACCGCGAAGGACACCACGGCCGATGCATGAGTCGCCATCGGTGGAACGCCTGCTCGAACGCGCCGTCGGCAGCCTGACCGGCCCCGGCTGTCCTCCGCGGCTGGCCGCGGCCATCCGCCACGCGGTTCTCGGCGGCGGCAACCGCCTCCGGCCTCGCCTCTGCCTCGCCGTCGCCGCCGCCCTCCGACCGGCGAACCTCCGCGCCGCCGAGCAGGCCGCGGTGGCCGTGGAACTGCTGCACTGCGCCTCGCTGGTCCACGACGACCTTCCCTGCTTCGATGACGCTCCCACCCGCCGCGGGCGACCGTCGGTCCACCACGCGTTCGGCGAGCCGCTCGCCGTTCTCGCCGGCGACGCGCTGATCGTCGCCGCGTTCGACGCCCTGAGCACGGTCCGCGCGCCCGACGGCGCCGTTGCCGCCGCCCTGGCCGCGCTGCTGGCTCGGGCCGCCGGCACGCGCGAAGGAATCACGGCCGGCCAGGCCTGGGAAGACGAGGAGCAGATCGACCTCGATCGCTACCACCAGGCCAAGACCGCGGCGCTCTTCGAGGCGGCGACGACGATGGGGGCTTGCGCGGCGGGCGACGACCCCGAACGCTGGCGCGAACTCGGCCGGCGCATCGGCCGGAGCTATCAACTCGCCGACGACCTGCGGGACGCCGGGGGCGACGAGCGGACACTGGGCAAGCCGGTCGGGCGGGACGCGGTCCTCGGCCGTCCCAACGCCGCCCACGCGCTCGGGCCGACCGGCGCCGTGGCGCGTCTGGAGGAGCTGCTGGCCGGGGTGCCGCGAACCGTTCCGGAATGCCCCGGGCGTTCCGAACTGCTCGAGTTTCTCGAACGACTGCTGGCCAAGTTCCGGCCGTAGTCGGGAGGTGGTGATGCAGGGATTCAAGGCGCGTGTCGTCCCGTCGATCGGCTCCGGGGCCCGCGAACGCGTTCCCGAGCCCGTGCGCGCGGTCGTCGTCGGCGGCGGTCTCGCCGGGTGCGCGGCCGCCACGGTGCTCGCGGAACGCGGCGTCGCCGTCACCGTTCTGGAACGCAACGACTACCTCGGCGGGCGCGCCGGCGCCTGGACCGAGCGCTTCCCCGACGGTCGGCCGTTCGAGATGGAGCGCGGCTTCCATGCCTTCTTCCGGCAGTACTACAACCTGCGCAACCTGCTGCGCCGGATCGATCCCGGTCTGCACCACCTCACCCCGCTGCTCGACTACCCGCTGCTCGGACCCCACGGGGCGCACGAGTCGTTCACCGGGCTGCCGCGCCGACCGCCGTTCAACGTCCTCGCCCTGATCCGGCGTACCCCCCGACTGCGCCTGCACGACCTGCTGCGCGTCAACGGCGCCGCCGCGCTCGAGATGGCCGCCTACGATCCGGCCACCACCTGGCGCGATCTCGACCACGAGAACGCCCGCGACTACCTCGATTCCCTCCGCTTCCCTCCCGACGCGCGCCGGATGCTGTTCAACGTCTTCTCCCACTCGTTCTTCAACCCCGAGGAGGGGCTCTCCGCCGCCGACATGCTGATGATGTTCCACTTCTACTTCATGGGAAACCCGGAGGGCCTGGTCTTCGACGTCCTCGACGAGCCGTTCTCGCTCGCCCTCTGGCACCCCCTGCGGCGCTACCTCGCCGGGCGGGGCGTGACCTTCCGCCTCCGCACCGCCGCGGAGCGGGTCGAGCGCCGCGAGGGCGGCTGGCGGGTCGCGCTGGCCGGAACTGCCGAAGCCCTCGAAGCGGAGCTCGTGGTGCTGGCGACCGAGGTGCCCGCCCTGCGCGACCTCGTCGCCCGCAGCCCGCAGCTCGACGATCCGGGCTGGCGGCGGCGCGTCGACCGTCTCGACGTCACCCTGCCCTTCGCCGTCTGGCGCGCCTACCTCGACCGCCCCGTCCGCCACGACCGCCATCCGTTCGTCGGCACGACCGGCCTGGGGCACGTGGACAACATCTCCGTCTACGAGCGCTTCGAAGGCGAGAGCCGCCGCTGGGCCATGGAGACCGGCGGATCGGTCGTCGAAGTGCACGCCTACGGCGTCGAGGAGCGCGTGACCGAGGCGGAGATCCGCGAGGACTTCGTGCGCCAGCTCCACGAGTTGTACCCGGAGACGGCCGCGGCGAAGCCGCTCCACGAGCTGTTCCTGCTGCGCCGCGACTGCGCCTCGTTCGCCCCGGGCACCTACGCCGACCGCACGCCGGTGGAAACCCCGTTCCCGGGCCTGGCGCTCGCCGGCGACTTCGTGCGCCTGCCGTTCCCCACCGCGCTGATGGAGCGCGCCACGGCCTCGGGCTTCCTCGCCGCCAACGTGCTGCTCGACCGCTGGCACGTCCGGCCGGAGGACCTGCTCTCGGTCCCCGACCGCGGCCTGCTCGCCCCGTTGCGGCCCCTCTTCCCCTCGCTGCGCGCGATCTGGCCCTGAGTCAGCGCGGTTCGGGATTCCCCGGCGGGCGGTTCCAGTCCGTCGGCACGCGCGGCTCCGGCGGCGCCCCGTCGCGGAGGAACCGCGCCCGCTCGGCGTACGCCAGGTCCTCGGCCCACAGCCGCCGTGTCCGCGCTTCGATCAACGGACGCAGCAGCCGGTTCGCCGGCAGGAGGAACCGGAACGGCAACCGTTCCGACGTCGCGATCGTCGCTTCCACCACGGCGCTCCACCCCGGCACGACCGGCGTGGCGTGCGTCTCCACGACCGACCCCACCCCCTCCCCCTCGACGATCGTCATCACGATCGTCCGCGGCTCCGGGCAGTGGAACGTGCAATCGACCTCGACGCACAGCGGCCCGCCCACCCGGAACGCCACCCGCACCGTGAGCCGCTCGTCCGTCGCCGACAACACCCGCAGCCGCGCGAAGGTGTGGTAGTGGAACCAGGCGCCGTGCCACGGGTCGAGCCGGTTCGCGATCACGTCCTCCGGGTCGCAGCGCGCCACCATCCGCAGCACCCCCGACAGACCTTTTGCGGGGCGCGGCGGCAGGATCGGCGCCGGCACCGCGGGGTCGGCCGGTCCCGGACGGATCCAGACCAGCACGCCGTCGTCGTGCGTCGCCACCGGCTCCCAGCGTCCGTGCTTCCCCCCGTCGAGCCCCAGGCCGTGCCACGGACAGACCAGCCGGCCCTGCCGCACGCGGCCCGCCGACAGCGGCGCCCCCATGTGCGGACAGGCGTTCGGGCCGACGTGCAATCCGGCGCCGGTCCGCCAGGCCACGTATTCCTTGCCGTCGACCCAGTAGAACGACGGCCGCTCGCCGATGCGATACGAGGCGTCCAGCACGTACCAGCCGCCGGACGGGAGCTGGCGGGCGCGTTCGAGCGCCCGGCGGATTTCGGGCGGCTTGACCTGCTGCCAGTCCGGCGGTTCCTGCCGCTGCTGTTCGGGGAACGACGGCGGCACCGCGCGGCCGAACAGGACGATCCGCCGCCCCAGGACGTCGCGCACCAGTCGGAACGACATGTGGAACCTCCCTTGCCCGCGCCGGACTACTCGAAGCGGAACCGCCACATCCCGAGCGCGAAGAACAGCGCGGCGAAGCCGAGCAGCGCTCCGGCCCGGGGAAGCACCTCCGCGAAGCCGTAGCCCCGCATCAGGATGTCCTGCAACCCGTCCAACGCCCAGGCGTGCGGCGAAGCCAATCCCGCCGCCCGCAGCCAGTCCGGCATCACGACCCGCGGCACGAAGCAGCCGCCGATCGCGGACATCGTCAGCACCAGCATCGTCGTCAGCCCCCCGATCTGCGCCTCGGTCCGCGCCAGGCTGCTGACCAGCACCCCCAACCCGGACGCCGCCGCCGCGGCGGCCGCCACCACGAGCGCCAGACCGGCCGGCGAGTCGCCCAGGTCGAGGTCGAACAGCAGGCTCGCCGCCCCCAGCATCACCGCCGCCTGGACCAGGTTGATCAGGAAGTACGGCACCAGCTTGCCCACCAGCATCGTGCCTCGGCCGAGCGGCGCGACGAGCAACCGGCGGAACGTCCCCTGCCGCCGTTCGTCGTGCATCGAATGCGCGATCAGGCTGACGATCCAGAAGATCCCGAACACCGTGTAGCCCGGCACGTTCTGCTCGAACGAGTCCGGCAGTTCCTCCACCCGCATCCCCGCCGGCGCCGCCCGTTCGACCCGCACCGGCGCGCGGCCCCCCTCCTCCCCGACCCCCGCCGCCGCCCGCTGTGCCACCGCGCGCAGCGCCGAGCGCCGCAGCGCCGCCGTGTCCGGCGCGATCCAGTCGATCATCCAATCGACCCCGCGCGGCACCAGCGCCAGGTAGACCGTCCGTTCCACCAGGCCCCGCACCGTCCCGACCAGCGGCTGGACGACCTGCACCGACGCCGCCGGGTCGGTCAACACCTGCACCACCGCCGTCCCCGCCGTCTCGTCCGGTCCCGCCTCGATCGCCGCGGAGAAGTCGGACGGAAAGATCAGCGCCACCGCCCGTTCCCCCGACGTCACCAGCGCCTCGGCCGCCGCCCGGTCCAGCGGCCGACCGTCGCGCGTCGTCTCCACCTCGAACCCCCCGATCCGGTCCAGGTCCGCCAGCACCCGCCCCGCCAGCCCGCCGCGGTCCTCCACCACACCCGGCACCCGGATCGGCGCGTCTTCGTCGCCACCCCCGAAGGACCCGCGCAGCGCCAGGCTCATCACCACGATGAACATGAACGGCATGAAGAAGATCAGGATCATTCCGCGCACATCCCGCAGGAACAGCCGCAGGTCCTTGCGCGCCAACGCCGCGATCCGCCCAAACATCCTTCGCCTCTCAGTCCCGCAGCCGCTTGCCCGTCAGCCGGAGGAACACGCTCTCCAGGCTCGGCTCCAGCACCTGCAGCGAGCGCAGCCCCAGCTGCCGGACCTGGCACAGGTCGAGCAGTTCGAGCAGGGCCTGGTTCACGCGCCGCGCCTCGACGTACAGCAACCCGTCCCGCATCGTCACCCGGCCCAGGGCGTTCAGCGTGGTCGCGCAGGCCGTCACGGCCTCCGCCCCTCCCGGCGGGAGTCCGATGATCAACAGTCCCTCTCCCAACTCCGCGATCAACGCCTTCGGCGAATCCAGCGCCAGCAACTGTCCCTCGTCGACGATCGCCACCCGGTCGCACAGTCGCTGCACTTCCTCCATGTAGTGGCTGGTGTAGAGGATCGTCAGCCCCTCGTCCCGCAACCGCAGCACGTGTTCGAAGATGAAGTTGCGCGACTGCGGATCGACCCCCACCGTCGGTTCGTCGAGGAACAGCAGTTTCGGAGCATGCACCAGGCCGACGGCGAGGTTCAGCCGGCGCATCATTCCGCCCGAGAAGGTCTGCACGGCGTCGCGGGCGCGGTCGCGCAATCCCACCACCTCCAGCACCTCGTCGACCCGCGCCGCCAGCTTCCGGCCGCCCAGACCGTAGATCCGGCCGAAGAACGCGAGATTGTCGCGGGCGCTGAGCGCCGGGTACAGCGCCAGCTCCTGCGGCACGTAGCCGAGGAGCGGGCGGACGCGCTCCGGTTCGCGCGCGACGTCGATCCCCTCGATTTCGATCCGTCCCGCGTCGGGCCGGGTCAGCGTGGCGAGCATCCCGATCGTCGTGCTCTTTCCCGCGCCGTTCGGCCCGAGCAGCCCGAAGATCTCGCGGGGCGCCACCGTGAACGACAGCCCGTCCACGGCCCGGCGCCGGCCGAAGCTCTTGACCAACCCCTCCACCCGCAGGATCGCCTCGCCCATCCCGCACCCGTTCCGCCGGCCGTCCGCCCCCGGGCGTCGCCGCCGGCACGCGGCGGCCGTTCAACGCCGCCGCGCCAACGCCTCCCGCACCAGCCGCTCGAAGCGCGGCAGGTCCTCCTCGATCTCTCCCGCGATCACCCGTTCGATCAGCCCCCCGATCAGCGGAACCCGCACGTCGACCTCGAACTCGGTTTCCAGTTCGCTCCCCGCCGCGGCCGGGCGCACCGCGATCCGGCCGCGCAACCCCACCCGAGCGTCCTGGGGCCCCTGCCAGGTCCAGCGGCACGTCCGCGCCGCCAGGTCCCACTCGTAGCGCGTCACCGACGGCTCGATCCGCGACCGATCGATCCCGCCGGTCCGCGTCCGTGCATAGTCGTCGCTGCGCAATTCCTGGACCAGCCGTCCGGCGTCGCGCGCGATCTCCCGCACCTCGGCGCCGGCCGCGGTGCCCGGTTTGACGCGCGCCTGGACGAACTCGGGGTCCGTCACCGCCGCGAGCAACGCCTCCGCCGGCGCCTCGAAGCCCTGCACCCGTCGCAACGTCCTGGCCATCGATCCTCCTCAACTCGTCCAGCGCACCAGCGTCCGCAACCGTTCCAGCGACACCCGGTAGGGGGGGAACACCAGGCCCGGGTCGAACGACCATCCGCGTCGCATCACGCTCCGCAGATGACTGAACGTCTCGAATCCCGCCCGGCCCCGGTACCGGCCGAACCCGCTCGCGCCGAGGCCGCCCAGCGGCAGGTGCGGCGTCGTGACCTGCCGCATCGTATCGTTCACGCAGGCCCCGCCCGACGGAATCCCCCGCAGCGCCCGTTCGACGAACCGTTCGTCGTTCGCGAACACGTACAGCGCGAGCGGCCGGGGTCGCGCCGCCACCCGCCGCACCGCCTCCTCGATGTCGTCGAACTCGAGCACCGGCAGCAGCGGCCCGAAGATCTCCTCGGCCATCAACGGGTCGTCCCACCCCACGGAGTCGATCACCGTCGGGGCGACGTAGCGCTCCTCGACCACGACTTCCCCGCCGCACGCCGGCCGGGGCGGGATCAGCGCGGCCAGCCGCGCCACGTGCCGTTCGTTGACGATGCGCGCGAAGTCGGGCGACCGGCGCGGGTCCGGCCCGTAGAAGGCGCGCACCGCCGCGCACAGCTCCTCGACCAGGCGCGGCCGTACCGCGCGATGCGCCAGCACGTAGTCCGGGGCGACGCAGGTCTGCCCGGCGTTGAAGAACTTGCCCCAGGCGATCCGCCGCGCGGCGCGCCGCGGGTCGACCGACCGATCGACCAGGCACGGGCTCTTGCCCCCCAGCTCCAGCGTCAGCGGCGTCAGGCGGCGCGCCGCCGCCTCCATCACCCGCCGCCCGACTCGCTCCCCGCCCGTGAAGAACAGGTAGTCGAACGGTCGCGCCAGCAACGCCTCGGCCGTCTCCGCCCCGCCTTCGAAGACCGCCACCTCCTCCTCCGCGAACGTCTCTCGCACCAGTTCCGCGCAGGCGGCGGACGCGTGCCGCGCCACTTCCGACGGCTTGAGCACCGCGGTGTTGCCGGCCGCCAGCGCGCCGACCAGCGGCGCGAGGACGAGCTGCACGGGATAGTTCCAGGGGCCGAGGATCAGCACCACGCCCCGCGGCTCCGGCTCGACCCGGCTCGAACCCGGCCGGTGCAGCCACGGCGTGGGCACCCGTCGCGGCGCCGCCCAGCGCTCCAGGTGCCGCCGAGCGAACTTCGCCTCGTCCAGCACCACCTGGACCTCCGAGGTCCACGCCTCGAGCGGGGGCTTGCGCATGTCCTCGCGCAACGCCTCGAGCAGCCGAGCGGCGCGCCGCTCCACCGCGTCCTGCAGCCGCCGCAACTGCTCCCGCCGGAACGGCACCGCGCGCGTGGCGCCCGACGCGAACAAGCGCCGCTGCGCCTCGAGCACCCGCTCGATCCGCTCCGCCAACGGTTCCGCCGTTTCCAACCCCATGCCGTCTCCTGCGACCGGGTCGCCACCGCCGCGGACCGATGCTCTCCGAACGGAGGCGGGTCCGCAAGGCCGGAGTTCGTGCTAGGGTTCCGTCCCCGGGGGGAATCGTTCCGACGAGGCCGGGAGGCGGCCGAGGCATGCGGGATGCGGACGTCGTCGTCGTCGGTGCCGGCATCGGGGGTCTGACCACCGGCGCGCTGCTGGCCGCGCGCGGCCTCGACGTCGAGGTATTCGAGCGGCGGTCCGTCCCGGGCGGCTGCTGCACCTCCCTCGCCCTCGACGGACACCGCTTCGACGTCGCCGCCAGCCTGTTCTACGGCTTCGGCGACGCCGGCTTCAATGCCGACCGCCGGGCCCTCGACGAGTTCGGCGCGTCTCTCGACGTCCTTCCCAAGGATCCCTCCTTCCAGTTCGTCTTCGAAGGCCGACGTCTCCCCGTGCCCCGCTCCCGTCGGGCCTGGGTGGAGCAGCTGTGCCGGACATTCCCGAGTTGCGCCGGCGGGCTGCGCGCGTTCTACGACCGCCTGGCCGCGCTCTACGACGACGTGCTGCGCATCGGCTTCCTTCCCGTCGCCGACCAGAGCCTCGTCGAACTGGCCCGGCTGGCCTTCGACCGGCCGGCCCTCGTCGCGCGCTACCTGCCCCTGCTGCGGCACACCGTCTGGTCGTTCCTCCGCCCGTTGCTGAACGACGCTCGACCCGACGAGCGGCGGCGGCTCCGCGCGCTGCTCGACGCCGACCTCGCCTTCGGCACCTGCGCGACCGCGGCCGAGGCGCCGTTGCTGCTGGCCGTTCCGATCCTGATCGACCGCCACGTCGGCGGCGTGGTCTATCCCCGTGGCGGCGCCCAGGCGCTCGCCGACACCTTCGCCGACGCGCTCGTCCATCACGGCGGCCGCCTGCACCTCGGCGTCGAGGTGCGCCGGATCGCCGTCGCGCGCGGGCGCGCCGTCGGCGTGGAACTCGCCGACGGCCGGACCGTCCGCGCCGGCCACGTCGTTTCGAACGCGGGCATCTGGAACACCTTCCAGCATCTTTTGCCGGCGCCGGTCGTATCCGCGCGCACCCGCCGCCACGTCGCGCGCCTGGTTCCCTCGTTCTCCGCGTTCATCAGCTGCGTTTCGGTCCCCGCGGAGCTCGTTCCCACGGACTTCCAGAACCACACCGTGGTCGTCCCGGACGCCGCCGCCGGCCTGTCCCGGACCACGATCTGCTATGTGCCGAGCCTCGACGACCCGTCGCTGGCGCCCCCGGGGCGCCACGCCGTGACCCTGGTCCACGTCGCCCCCTATGAACCCTGGGCCGCCGATTCGGGGGCCCCGGCCGGCGACCGGGCCGCGCTCGACCGCGAATGGACCGCCCGCGCCCTCGACCTTGCCGAGGAACTGCTGCCCGGCATCGCCGCCCGCGGCCGCGTGCTCGCCACTCTCAGCCCGGCTCGCCTGGAACGCGAGTTGGGACGGCGCTACGGCGCCGTCGGCGGGCCGGCCCAGGTCCGCAGCCAGTCGTTGCACCGCCGCCCCGGCCACCGCACCGACATCGAGGCCCTGCACCTTGTGGGCGACTCGACCTTCCCCGGCGAAGGCGTGGTCGCCGTCACCCTCTCCGGCATCCACTGCGCCGACCGCATCGCGCCGCGGCGGCCGGACGCCGGACGAACCGCACGGCGAGGAGCAAGCGCATGAAGCCCCGACGCCCCGAGCGCGCGCTGATCGTCGGCGGCGGCCTCGGCGGAATGTCCGCCGCCGCCGGCCTGGCCGCCGAAGGCTTCACCGTCGAGCTGTTCGAGAAGAACGACAAGCTCGGCGGCAAGCTCAACACCCGGACGATCCGCGGCTACACGTTCGACCTCGGCCCGTCGATCTTCATCCTGCCGCAGTACTTCCGCCGGCCGTTCGAGCGCGCCGGCCGACGGATGGAGGACTACGTCCGCTTCGTCGAAGTCGCGCCGCAATGGCGCGGGTTCTTCGAGGACGGCCTGACGATCGATCTGCACCGCGACCCGGCGGCGATGGAGCGCGAGGTCGCCCGGATCGGCGCCGACCCCGCCGGGTACCGCTCGTTCGTCGCCTACTCGCGCGCGCTCTACGAATTCGCCGAACAGGCCTACCTCGAACGCGGCGCCGACTGGTTCTGGGAAGTGCTGCGCGGCAAGAGCCAGCGCGAGGCGCTCGCCGGCATCGACTGGTTCCGCCGGATGGACCAGGGGGTCCGCCGCCACGTCCGGCACGAACCGCTGGCGCAACTGCTCGAGTTCTACGTCAAGTACGTCGGCTCGTCGCCCTACCGCGCCCCGGCGCTGCTCAACTCCCTCGCCTGGTCCCAGCTCGCCTACGGCCTCTGGTACGTCCCCGGCGGAATGTACGGCTACGCGCGGGCGCTCGCCCGCCTGCTGGAAGAACTCGGCGTGCGCGTCCACCTCGGCGCCGAGGTCGTCGCCCTGGAGCGTTCCGGCCGCCGCGTCACGGGCCTCCGGCTGGCCGACGGCCGCCGCGCCGCCGGCGAGCTGGTGGTCTGCAACATGGAGGTCGTGCCCGCCTACCGCCGGCTGCTCGGCGAATCCGGCGCGATCCTCAAGGCCCACGAGTACGCCCTCCCGCCCGCCGCCTCGGGCCTGGTTCTCGACCTCGGCATCGACCGCCGCTACCCGCAGCTCGCCCACCACAACTTCTTCTATTCGCGGGATCCCCGGCGCTTCCTGCACCAGATCCACGTCGAACATCGCCTGCCCGACGACCCGACGCTCTACGTCGTCTGCGCCACCCGCACCGACGACTCGATCGCGCCGCCCGGCTGCGACGTGATCAAGGTCCTCCCGCACATCCCCCCCGTCCCGGATCCTCCCTTCAGCGCCGCCCAGTACGACGCGCTCCGCCGGCGCGTGCTCGACAAGCTGGAGCGCATGGGCCTGCCCGATCTCCGGAAACACATCGTCGTGGAGGACGTCCTGTTCCCCGAGGACATCCAGCGCATGTATTTCACCAACCGGGGCGCGATCTACGGCGCGGTCGGCGACCGCACGCGCAACATGGCCTTCAAGGCGCCCAAGCGTTCGGTGCTCTACCGCAACCTCTACTTCGTCGGCGGCACCGTCAACCCCGGTCCGGGAACGCCGATGGTCGTCCTGTGCGGCCAGAAGGTCACCGACGCGGTCCTGGCCGACCTGGGCCGCTGAGCTTCGCCTCTTCGAGCGACGGAGGGCGGGGCGGTTGCCTGTCGTTCGTCGGTCCCCCGTCCGAGCCGGGATCGTCGGGTGCGGCCGCGCCGCGGGATGCGGGGCGACATCCGGGCGCCGGCAACGTCCGGGCGCCGGCGGACCGCCGGCGGCCGCGCGCGATCCCCGGCACGACCCGGCTCTGGACCGCGCGGTCCCGGTCGGCATATCCTCGGCCGATGCCAAAGCACACGCGAGGATCCGATCGAGACGAAGCGCGGGTCGACGCCCTCTTCGAGCATCCGCCGCTGAACGCCGGCGAGCTCGCGCACCGACTCCGGGGCATCGCTCCGGCGGTGTTGCGTCGCCGAATGGTCGCCAAGCTGCGCGAGCCGCACCTGGGCGCCGCGGACGCGGAAATCACCGCGACCGTCCTGCTGCGGACCGGACCGGGCGACGCCACCGCCGACCTGCTCGATCTGCTGGTCGATCCCGGCGCGGCACTCGAGGCCAGGATGGCGGCGTTCGAGGTGTTGTCCGTCGCGGCGGTCGAGGATCTCCGCGAGCGCTTGGAAGGGCTCGCACCGGAGGCGGTCCAGGAAGTCATGCTGCTGCCCTACGTCAGCCTGCTGGCGGACGCGAAGGCCAAGCCCGGACTCGCGCAGGTCGTGACCAAGACGCTGCTCGATGCACCGCCGATGATGCGCCGGATGACGCTCGACGCGATCGGGCAGGCCCGACGCAGGGTCGGTGTCCGCGCCGTGGATGCCTACCGCGACGCGCTGACCGTACCGGAAATCCGCGACGACGAGGCGCTGCGGGAGCCGATCCTCCTGGGGATGGTGGAGGAGGCCGATGCGGATGCCGTGGCCGTGCTGGAGGACGTGCGGGCGAAGGCATCCGGTCCGGCCCGGCAGGCAATCCAGGCGGCGACCCTGAGAATCGCCACCGCCCGCGCGGAAGGCCGGGGAACGACGCCTCCGGCCGACATCCACGCCTCGGCGAGTACCCCCGACGGCCAAGGGGCCCTCGTGGTCGTGATCGACATCCCCAACCCCGACGGCAGCCGGACGTTGGTCGACCTCTGTCTCTGTCTCGACCAGGACGTGCGCAGCGGTTTCGTGCTCCCGCGAGCGACGCCGGCGGAGATTGCCGCGTTGCGGCAGGAATTCGAGCAGGAAACGGGCTGTGCGTTCACCGAGGTCCCGGTCGGGCAACTCGTCCGGCTGGTGGACGATGCGGTCGCTCGCACGGCGGCCCTGGGCCGCGACCTGCCGGACGACGTGCGTCCCGGGTTGGACCTCCTGAGCCGCATTCCCCGGGAGGACCTGGCACCCCTACCTTCCCCGGCGACAGGCGTGGACGCCGATCGCGTGCGCCGGATGCTCGGACATCCCGCGTTCGGCACCTGGTTCCTCGATGCGGGGGACCTCGGAGGTTCCGGCGTCCGGCCACCGCCGAGCCGCCGGCGCGGGATCGAGAACTGGCTGCGGGACGCACTGGTCACCATCGGCCGCGGACCCATCGCCGCGCGGATCGTGGCGATGACCGAGTACATGGCTCGCTGGTCCGTGTGGTCGAACGAACCCGAGGAAGCCGCCGCCTGGTCCGCGTTGGCCGCCGGGCTGCGCGCCGAGTTCGCGAGCAGTCCGCTGGCGCGGTGCATGGCCGAGAGGTTCCTCGAGCCCGAGCGCGGACGTCCCGCGGTGGGCAGCGGCGACGACCGCGGCCGTGCCGAACTGCGGCGCAGACTCCAGATCGGCTTCTTCGCCGACGTGGAGGCACCGCGGGGGATCGATCTCGCGCGGCTCGACTTCGCCGAGGCCGTCCGCGTCGCATTCACGGCCGCCAGCGCCGGCTTCGCGGGTCACGACCGGCCGAGGGACGACGATCTCGATGCGCTCGCCGTGGACCTGGCGAAGATCCTCGTGACCCACGTGATCGATCGGCTGGCGTCAGGGAAGCCGCCCGGGAACGGCGAACTGTACGACCTCGTCGCCGGGTCGATCGCCGAGCGCAGGTCCGTACCGCCGGCCGCGCGGGAAGATCTGGCGGGGGCCGCCATCGCCGGAGCCGCCGCGCTCTTCAATGCCGCCTGCGCTTCGTGCCCGGTGCGGTGCCTGGTCCGCCCGGACGACCGCATGGACGATGTCTTCTTCTCCGAACGCCGGCCCATCGACCGGCCGGCCTCGTGGTCGAGGCGACGAGGCAGGCGGTAGTCCCGGAATCCCGTCCCTGCCGGAGACTCCGCCGGAGCGTGACGACCCGCGTCATCGTCGTGGACGACGAGGGGCGCGCGGCTGCCGGCACCTCCGGAGCGTCCGGGTGCCCTGCCTGGACGGCGCGACGCCGGTCGACCGCAGTACGGTCTGCCAGTTCCAGAAATTCTGGCCGACTGAATTCCGGAAATTCTGGCCGATCTGATCGGCCGGCGAAGGACCGAGGTATGACGCCCTCCGACGGCGGCGCGCGGAAGCGCCGCGGCGGAGGCA